>Ga0310124_10000154_pt1 | contig 44234 bp, 36 predicted proteins | sample CB11b_AW_Bot5_MG_FD_203507 | JGI IMG/M metagenome (GOLD analysis project Ga0310124, IMG submission 203507) | Marine microbial communities from Western Arctic Ocean, Canada - CB11b_AW_Bot5 | ecosystem: Environmental > Aquatic > Marine > Oceanic | place: Canada: Western Arctic Ocean | collected... | reverse complement strand
AGGCACGGGACCTCGCGTTCCCAGTGTGGGCACCGTCTTGGTGTCGTCGACCATGATGGCCAACCGTCGAGAGGCCTGGGCCACCATCTTCTCCCTGAGAAGCGCGCCCCCGAGGCCTTTGATGAGATTCAACTCAGGATCGACCTCATCGGCGCCGTCGATCGTCAAATCGAGAACGGGAGTCTCGGTCAAGGAGGTCAGCGCGATGCCCAGGTCCTGAGCCTCGCGAGCCGTCCGAAGTGACGTGGGTACGCCAACGACATCAATGAGCCCACCTGATTGAAGTCTTTTGGCCAGCGCAGTCAATAAGTGGGCCACGGTCGATCCAGTTCCCAGCCCCAAACGCATCCCGCTCTCCACGAGCTCGGCCGCCTCTATGCCTACCGCTCTCTTCAGCGAGTCAGCGTCCGCCACCTGGTCCCCCCTGCGTGCCGACCGGCGGCTTCGTCAGGCGCCGAACCCCTTCATCAGCTCTTGGACCTGCTCAGTGATCGCAAGCGCCTCGTCGAAAGGCCGCTGCCACATGTTGCGGCCGAAAATGAGACCCGTGGCGCCGGCTTCCAAGCCGGTACGCACCTTGGCCAGGAGGTCTTCATCCCCCAGCTTGCTCCCGCCGGAAAAAAGTACGAGACAACGACCCGCGGACTCCACCACCCGCCTGGCGCCCTCGCTGTAGCCGTACTCGATCCCGGCGTATTCCCCAGGCTGCTCAGCGTCCTTCGGGCCGTGCTTCGGGATGTTCAACTTCACGATGTCGGCACCCATCTCGAGCGCCACCCGGGCAGCGTAGTCGACGGCGTAGAGGCTGTCGCGTCCCCCCTTCTCCTCGATCGCGGCACCCCTTGGGTACGACCACACCACCAAGGGCATGTTGTACTTGTCGCAGTCTTCACGAACGACCTGGAGCTGTTGGAAATCCTCATCCTGCCGGGGAGAACCGACATAGAGTGTGTAGCCGACCGCGTCAGCGCCCATCGATACCGCGTCCTCGACGCTACCGGTCAACGCAGAGAAGGCATCCGCGTCGGAGGGTATCGTGGTTTTGCCGTTGATCTTCAGAAGGAGTGGGACCTCCCCCGCATACTTCGCCATGTATTTACGAGCGAGCCCGTAATGACATGCCACCGCGTTGTAGTTGCCCTCCAACGCGAGGCGCCACTGATAATCGGGATCCTGTGACGGCGGGTTGGGGAAGAAGTCGATCGGCCCGTGCTCCAAACCCTGGTCGATCGGAAGGATGAGAAGCGTCCCGTTCTTCAAGCCCCGTCCATAAAGCAGTCTGCGAAGGCGTACGCGTTTTCCGAGTGGCAAATCGAGTTCATCGAGGACGGGGCGCGTAACGCTCGCCGTGACCGTGGACTCCGCAGCAGCCGCGGCGACCGTGGACATGTATAGCTCCTCCAACGTGAAAAAAAGTGTCTGGAAAGGCGATTTTGTTGCCGGAATCTATGAGCGCAGAGGGCCACAGACCAGACCGTCTATTGACTCCTCATCGCCGCAAGCACAGCTTCCAGCCCATGATTCGCGCGGACAGACATCAGGCCTTCTACTTTACAGGTCGGCCCCCTCCGGGAGCCGACGGCTGATTCGCACGCGCTGAGCGCCAACGCGTTTCGTCCCGTGGCTCTCGACTCATAGTCGGGGGCTTTTTTCGTGGCCTGTTGTTTGGGATTTTTTCGTGGCCTGTCCCTTAGACGTGGGCCATCACACATGAGCTGAGAAAACCATGATCATTGTCACTCGCCCCGGCGTGACCGACGAAGAACTCGACCACATTCGGGAGAGAATCGAGTCCCTGGGCCCTCGTACGCACCTCATTCGAGGCGAGCACCGCACGGTCGTCCTGTGTATCGGAGAGCAGGAGGACCTGGTCAACGTGCCCCTGCTCGCGATTCCCGGTGTCGAGAGCGTTCGCCCGGTCATGAAGCCCTACAAGCTGGCGAGCCGGCAAGCCGACATGGAGCCTACTGAGGTTCCGTTCGGGAGCGGGTCGGTCGGCGGCAACGCCCTTTCGATCACCGCGGGGCCCTGCTCCGTCGAGAACCTCGTCATGCTCCAGGACACGGCACGCCACATAAAGGCCGCGGGAGCGACCGGACTCCGGGGTGGGGCGTTCAAGCCGAGGAGTTCTCCCTACGACTTCGACGGTCTCGGTGAGGAGGGATTGAAGATGCTCGCGGACGTGCGGGCTGAGACCGGACTCCCGGTGGTGACGGAGGTCATGGATACCCGTCAGGTGGACCTCGTCGCTGAGTACGCCGACATGCTTCAGATCGGGGCCAGAAACATGCAGAACTTTTCTCTCCTCACGGAGGTCGGGCGGCTCCACAGGCCGATCCTCCTCAAACGCGGCATGTCCGCCAAGATCCAGGATCTTCTCCTGGCCGCAGAGTACGTCATGAAGCAAGGCAACATGAACGTGGTGCTGTGTGAGCGAGGCATCCGGACGTTCGAGGACGCGACGCGCAACACGTTCGACTTGGCTGCGATTCCCGTGCTCAAGAAGGAGACCCACCTGCCCGTGGTGGCCGATCCCAGCCACGCCTCGGGCCGGCGAGACCTGGTGCCGGCCCTCTCCTACGCGGCCATCGCCGCTGGAGCCGATGGCCTCATCGTGGAGGTCCATCCCGAGCCTGAGCTGGCCGTATCCGACGGGGACCAGTCGCTGGTGTTCGAGGAATTCGACTCACTCATGGCCGGCCTGGCGCCGTTCGCGGCGGCGGCGGGGAGAAGGCTGGAGGGGCTCTGAGCGGACCTCGCGGGATGATAGGGTCGGTGCTCTAAGACTCCTGGAGACAAGTCTCCGCAGCCTTGATCTGGTGCACGACCGCCTTCCGGGCTGTGCCCCCGGGGGCTTTGCGGGCCTCGAGCGACCGTTCCCATTCGAACACGTCGAGCACATCGGAGCCGAAGGCCACGTGCGCCTCCTGGAACGCTTCCAGCGTAAGCTGGTTCACCGCAACGCCCTCCTCCTCCGCGACGCGCACCACCGTGGCAACCGCTTCGTGAGCCCTCCGGAAGGGCACGCCGGCCCGGACCAGATAATCGGCCAAATCCGTGGCGAGGAGTTGCGGGTCGAGCGCGGCCTCAATGCGGTCCGTTTGAAACTCCGCGCCGCGGAGGGCCCCCTCGATCGCGGGCAACACCATGGCGAGCGTGTCCATGGAGTCGAAGAGGATTCCTTTGTCTTCCTGGAGGTCACGGTTGTAGCCGGTGGGAAGTCCCTTCAACACCGTCAGGAGCGACACCAGATTGCCCGACAGCCGACCGGATTTCCCCCGCACGAGCTCCGCCACGTCCGGATTCCGTTTCTGCGGCATCAGGCTGGATCCGGTGCTGAAACCGTCGGACAACCGGACGAACCCGAATTCCTTGGATCCGAACAGGACCAGATCCTCCGCCAACCGCGACAGATGAATCCCGAGGCGGGCCGCCGCGAAAGCTAGCCCGAGGGCCCAGTCGCGATCGCTGACCGCGTCCATACTGTTCTCAGAGATCGTCAGGAACCCCAGCTCCGTCCTCAGGAACTCCCGGTCTATCGGGAAGGGACACCCCGCAATGGCGCCGGATCCAAGCGGCAAGACGCCCGCCTCGTCCCGCACGCCGTGCAACGCTACACGATCACGCTCCAGCGGCCAGAAGTGCGAGAGAACCCAGTGAGCTGCCCGCACGGGCTGACCCTGCTGGAGGTGGGTGTATCCGGGGAGGACCACCTCCACGGATTCACGCGCCCAATCCAGCAAGGCACCCTCTACCTCAGCCAGGGCATCCGCGATGGCCTCCGCGGACTCCATGCCCCACAGCCGAAAATCGGTCGCCACCTGGTCATTGCGCGACCGACCCGTGTGGAGCTTTCCGGCGACTTCCCCGACCTCCTCGTGAAGCAGTCGCTCCACCAGGGAATGAACGTCTTCGTCGGGTTGGTCGGCGTGATCGAGCTCAGAAAGGCGGGCGGCCACGCGATCGAGCCCCTCGAGAAGTGTGACGCCCTCGTCGGGTCCCAGAACGCCCGCCTTCGCCAATGCCTGGGCCCAGGCACGGCTCCCTTGGATATCCTGCGCCCAAAGGCGCATATCCACATCGAGACTCCGGTTCAGTGGAACCATAGCCTCCGCCATGGGGCCCTGAATGCGACCGCTCCAGAGGGGGGCTGTCGGGCCGATCATCCTGCCGGGGTTTTGAGGCCCACGGACTCCATCATTTCGGTGACCGCCTCGTTCGGGTCGCTTCCCTTCTCGCCGCCTTTGGCGCCGTCACGCTCAGCCGCGACTCTTGCGGGAAGCCCGAACAGCTTGATGAACCCTTCGGCGTCGGCATGGTTGTAGGTCGCCTCCTCACCGAACGACGCGAGTCCTGCGTGGTACAGAGATTCAGGGCTCGTCCGGCTCGCTACCGTTGCCGAACCCTTGTAGAGCTTCAAGCGCACGGCTCCCGTGACCCGCTTCATGAGCACGTCCATGAACGCGTCGATGGCCTCTCTCTCAGGCGTCCACCACCAGCCCTCGTACACCAGATCCGCATAGCGGGCAGCGAGCTGATCCTTGAAGGCCAGAGCTCGGCGATCGAGGGTGAGCTGCTCGAGTTCCTGAAGCGCGGTATGGAGAAGCGTTCCCCCCGGGGTCTCGTACACACCACGTGACTTCATCCCGACCAACCGGTCCTCCACGAGATCGATCCTCCCGACTCCGTGCCGGGAGCCGATCGTGTTCAATGCCAAGAGGAGGGGTACCGAATCGAGGGCCTCGGCGTTGACCGACACCGGCCGTCCCTGCTCGAAGCCGATCTCGAGGTGCTCAGGCGTATCCGGCGCGGCCTCAGGGGCCTGTGTCCACTGGTACATCTCCTCATCGGGCTCGTACGCGGGGTCCTCGAGCGGACCACCCTCGTGTGAGATATGCCAGATGTTCTCGTCACGAGAATAGAGCTTCGTCTCGTCGACACCCACGAGCGGTATCTTGCGAGCGCGGGCGTATTCCAAAGCGTCCTCACGGGACTGGAGGTCCCACTCACGCCAGGGGGCGATCACTCTGAGATCCGGCGCGAGCGCGGTGAACGTCAACTCGAACCGAACTTGATCATTACCCTTGCCCGTGCATCCGTGCGACAGCGCGTCCGCTCCCACCTGGCGGGCCACCTCTACCATCCGGCGCGCAATGATGGGACGCGCCATGGAGGTACCCAGGAGATACTTGCGACCGTAGACCGCTCCTGAACGGAGCGTGGGCCAAACGAAGTCTTCGACGAATTCCCTGCGCAAATCTTCGCCGTGGAATTCTTCCGCCCCGGCTGCCTTCGCCAGCTCGTCGAGCCCTTCGAGGCCGCCCGGCTGGCCCACATCGGCGGCCACGCAGATCACTTCGGCGTCGTAATTCTCACGAAGCCAAGGAACGATGACGGACGTGTCCAATCCACCGGAGTACGCGAGCACTACCTTGAGCCCCATGACTGCCTCTTCTTATGCCGTACACACACAAAAACGCGGGCCGGGAGCAGAACCAGCCACTTCCCGCCAAAGCGCTGGTGACGGCGAGCCGTCTTACACCACTCCCGAAACCGACAATATTCGCTAAATACCCAGTTGAACCGGGCGTTTATGCGCCGATAATATCATCCGGGCCAAAGTCACTGTCAAGCCGGTCTCACCGCTTCATCGGCCATTGTTTTCACCCTCTCCGGCTCGAATCCCACGCTTCGCCCCACCTCCTCCCCATCCTTGAAGAGAATCACGGTGGGGATGCTCCGAATGCCCAGTTTTAGGGATAAATCTGGTGCCTGATCCGTGTCGATTTTGACCACGAGCAGCGACCCCTGATGGGTCTGGGCGAGTTCATCCATCAGCGGCGCGACGTACTTGCACGGCGCACACCAATCCGCGTAGAAATCCACCAACACAGGTGCCTCCGAGCCGAGTACCGTGCGATCGAAGTCTTCCCCACCGACCTTGAGGGGCCGATCGAGAAGGAGGAGCTTCGCGCAATCACCGCATTTCGGTCGGTCGGTCGACTTGCTGAGATCTACGGTGTTAAGGGTCAGGCAGAACGGGCACCGCAGGGTGACCTTGCTCTTGGCTGAGACTTCGTTCACAGGACCGCTCCAGGAAAAGGCTTCGCTCCATAACCCGCCACGCGAGCCCTCAGTTCCGCTTAGAAAGCGATCGAGTGGATTCCGGAGGGGGGGGCAACGACTTCCCTAATCTACCTAGAAGAGTTCGTACCTGACACGGACCATCGCGAAGCGGCTGATCTTCGGCACGCCGGGGAACGACCGGTAGCCCGTGTCGAACACGTTGTTTATGGAGAGCTGCAACGTCGCGGCCATGTTGGGCACCTCGTACTCCGCGTTGAGGTCAAAGATGGCGTACGTGTCGACACAGTTTTCCTCGAAGAGGCCACCGGTCCCGCCCGTGACACATGTGGTTCCCCTGAACTCCGCAGAGTGGGCCGGGAATGAGCTTGTGAAGCGGACACCTCCGGAAGCGTTGACGCCGGACAAGGCGTCACGGAAGGTCAGGCTGAGCGATCCCTTATCCTTGGGCGCATTCAGCGCGACGGGCGAGAAACCTGCGACCGGAATGTAGTCCTCGCTAATGTGCGAGTACGAACCGCCCAGCGTCCGGCGGTTGGTGAGGCTCGCCTGGAACGTGAAGTCCGCACCCCAAAGGTCGATGTCTTCAGCGACGTTGCGGTACGACGCGATCAGATCAGCGCCCTGCGCGCCCACCTGGTCGGACGATACCACGCCGAGTGGAATCATGGCGGCGCCCGCCCCCAACGCCGCGGCCGTCGGGGCACCCACGATGGGCGTCAGATAAGTGACGATATCAGCTTCGTTGAGAAAAAGGAGCGGCGTCTCGGTGATAAGCGGCGACACGAAATCGTTCTTTTTCGTGTAGTACACGTCCGCGGTGACTGAGAGCCTGCCGCCGGCAAGAAGTCCGTTCCACCCCAATTCGAACGTCTCCGTGTACGCCTCATCGATGGGAGGAAGGTCTGGAAGAACCGCACCATCCACCGGCACGACAAGGTTCGTGTTGGTGTCGAGGAGCAGGCGTGTGATGTCGCTGTTCGTGGGCGTCAGCCCTCCCAACAATGCGGCAGTGGCGGCGTCTATTTCGCCCACTGCAAAGAGGGCGTTGACCGCCATCTGCCACAACGGTGTGGCGTCCGCGCTCAGCAACTGATCCACCCCACCCGGGTTGAACGGCGAACGCATGCCACGAAGGGTCCCGTCCGAATTCTGGAGTGACCACCCGTCACGCCCGCCCGCTGTAACTGAGAATTCCAAGTGGCTCCGGGGCGACGCCACCCGAAATGTCGAGGAAGTAGTTCAAAGCGGTCGGGGTGGAGAAGGCCCGGTTGTAGGAGGCGCGAATGCTGTACCCCGCCTTGGTTGGAACACGAACGCCGCCCTCGTGGAGAACACGTTGCTCGGCAACACTGAGTGCGAATCCAGACGGCCCGCAACCACGAAGCCGAGCTGCTCGGATCCCCGTCCTCGACTGGAGGTAGCCCCCCACTCGCTGATGTCGTCGACGTCCTCGTACGTCCACTAGATCGTGCCCCGAGAATCGGGTCGCGTCGCAAAGTCGTCCCCGCCGTACGTGAATTCCTGGCGATCGTCCGCCAGCGTGAAACCGTGTTGGGCCTGCGCCCCGCAGAGTGCCGACTGGTCCACGAGCGCCACACGGTCACGCGACAAGAAGCTGTCGCCCGCGTCGCTCGTGTTGTAGTACGCCTGTCCAAAGAAGCGACCCTTCCTGACGCGAGCCTGGAAGAAATCGGAAGCCCATTCATAGGTCTGACCGGCTCCGAGACCCGTGAGCTCGATGCCAGACGAGGTGTTGCGGCCGTACGTCCCCACCACGGTCCCGTCGGCGGGGAAGCGGTAGTCCGCGCCCTCGCCTCCAGGCTCCACCGCTCCACGTCGAAGTCCCGGACGCCGAGCCGGTTGCACGCGATCACGGCCTCCGCGGGGCTGAGACCACGCGTCTCTTTGTCCTCGGTACACACGTCGGGGAAGGCGGCGGCGGCAATTCGGCCCGCCTCCTCGCTGGGGTCGGTGTAGTTCCAATCGTCTCCCCCTCATGTACTGGCCTGAGATCTTGAATCTGAGGTCGTCGTTCAGGAGGAACGCCGACCGAAAGGCGCCCTGGCCGACGGAGCGCGCACCGCCTCTGAGGGTCATGGTCGTGCCCTGACTCTGGAGAGGATACTTGGTGATAAAATGCACGATCCCGTTGGCCGTTTTCGGTCCGTATAGCGCTGAGTTCATCCCCAAAACCACTTCAATCCTGTCGATGTCCTCATCGACCAAGGAGATGAAATGCATGAGGTTCACGCGTAGGGACGGCCCGCCCGCCAAGCGGTAGTCGGTGAGCATATGGAGCGCGCCGGAGAAGATGTTGTTGAAGCTCCGCAAGACCACGTGCACGGTCTGGACCCCGGGCTTGATGATGTCGACCCCAGGGATGACGACGAGGGGATCCGACGGGTTGGTCGTGACTCGTTGAACGATATCCTGAGCAGGCCCGCCGAAGGCGGTCCCCGGAAGGTTGCCCCAGTCCTGACCGTCCAGCTGCGCCGGCTCGACCGTTACGGTGATTGGCTGATGCACAAAAGGTTCAAGCGTGAGATCCTTCGTGATCGTCTGGCCTGCCTGGACCCGCACGTTGTTGAACCGTCCATCGCTGTACAAGGTGTTCTGGACGACCAAGCCGTATCTCCCGGCCGGAAGCTCAACGCTGTACTGGCCGTGTCCGTTGGTCCGCACAGTTTGCGTCTCGCCCCCGCCCTGGATCTGGATGTCAGCCAGAGGGACCAGCTGACCGGTCAGCCTGCCGCCCACGTTTCCGGTCAGCGTCCAATGCTAGGCCGAGAGCGAGAAGGGCGCGACGGCCAAGACCAAGCCGAAAGTCAGTGTCCAGACAGGCACCTTGATACGGATGATAGGTCCTCCGATTAAGGAGTCGACTGGCGGCTGAAGAGTTGCTTGGGGGATAGGGTGTGAGCAATGAAGATCTCTTGTTCATCCCGTGAAGAGGTGCACGGTCCTCCGTCTGCCCTTCTCGCTTTCCGGAACGCTCGTCTTCTGCTCCACGATGCCGGAAACGATTCGCAGCCCCCGTACGTCAAATGACGTACGGGGGCTGCGAATTACGTAGTCGTCCACCGGACGCCACTGTTGCCACTGACCTCACGGACTTCGTAGTGTCCGGGGTAGGCGAAGGGTTTGAGACGTTTTATATACGGTCTTTCAGGGCCGGAAGGGACTTTTCATGACGGGAAATGCAGACCCCCCATGTGCCGCCTGACCGCCTACACGGGCGCACCCCTGGCGGCCGACGCGTTGGTCTTCGGTGGAACGCACTCTCTCTTTGAACAGAGTTACGCGCCGAGGGAGCTCCTTCAGGGACACGTGAACGCCGACGGGTACGGAGTCGTGTGGTACAGGGGCGCTGGGCCCGTGCGGACGGGCTATTCCCGCCCCATCTGGCAGGACCAGGATCTCCGCACGCTCCTGGCGGGGACGTCGTCGTCCACGATCCTCACCGCAGTCCGTAACACTACGCCTGGCATTCCCATCGACGGTGGGAATCTGCCGCTCGTCCACGGGCGTTGGAGTTTCATCTTGAATGGCTTCGTCGAAAATTTCCGCGAAAGTCACATGCGAGCGCTGCGGTCTCACCTCCCGGACGACCTCTATGGACACCTCGCGGGCTCCTCAGACAGCGAAACGCTTTTCCTGCTCACCGTCGCTGCTGTCCAGGCGGGAGCTTCACACCTCGACGCACTGCGGAGTGTGCGGGACATGGTGCTCGAGGCCGTGCAGACGAAAAATCACACCGCACAGCTTACCATGGTTCTGGCCGACGGAGACGGCATCGTGGGGCTCCACACCGGCTCCGAAACCACCACGAACTCCCTGTATCTCGCCCGCGGCAACCCGTTGGCGCCTCAGGGCACCCTCCTGGCCTCTGAGCCTCTCGACAACCATGCGTCTTGGGAACGAGTTGCGCCACATGAACACTTTGAACTAATTGTTATGTAAAGCGTTAACAGCTGTTATATAATTTGGGTTATAACATCTGAAATGCGCGCGAAGAAAATCTCTGAAGTGGATCCAAAGACCCCGGCAAGCTGACACCTCGGCACTCAGGCGGGCGACGCGAGCGCCATTGAGTAGAGGCCGTCCTCGTCCGCGCACCATCTCGTGACTTCCAGCTGAGCCGACGCGAGCATGCGGGTCAGTACCGGCCGATCATACTTGCAGCTCAACTCAGTACGGATCGACTCCCCCGCCCCGATCCGCACAATCCTGTCTCCGGGGATTCGCACCTCCTGAACGACCTCAGCCACCAGGTGCATCTCGATCCGCCCCTCACTCTCATTGTAGAGCGCTCGATGCCGAAAAGCGGCCAGGTCGAAATTCGTACCCGCGCCCCGATTGAGGGCGCGCAGCATATTGACGTTGAACTCAGCCGTAATTCCTTGCGCATCGTTGTACGCAGCCTCAAGGCGCTCAATCGACTTGCCCTCGCCCGGACGCAGATCCGCGCCCAGCAGAAACAGGTCGTCCTCCTTCATCGCCAATCTCACGTTGGAGAGCAGTCCCCCTGCGGCCTCCCCCACAAAGTTGCCGATCGTGCTGCCCAGGAGTGCGAAGAGCACCGGCCCCGGCAATTCATCGACGAAATCCAGATCCCATGTGATGTCCCTTATTCGGGGCCGGATATCGAGTGAAGGATCCTCCATTTTCAGCGTCTCAGCGGACGCGCGCAGGAAATCGCCGGCTACGTCGACGGGCGCGTAAGTACGCTCTGGTGTCCGGTTCGCCATGGCAGTGAGTAGGATCCTCGTCTTGCGCGCACTTCCGGCCCCGAGCTCAACGAGGGACGCGGGCTCCATCTCAGTAACCCAACCGGATACCGGCGTTTCGAGAAGACCGGTCTCAGTGCGGGTCAGATAGTACTCCGGGAGTTGGGTTATGGACTCGAAGAGTTCAGATCCGCGGGTGTCGTAGAAAAACTTCGAGGAGAGTTGCTTCTGGGGTTGGCTCAATCCCCACTGGATCTCCTCCAGCATCTCCATCGGCGGTCCCGCCTCCACGGGCTCACGGGCGCCAAGCACGGTCACAGATCTCGGACACAACGGAACCCGCTGAAGATCTGGCGCCGAATCGGATAGTCCCAGTTCCTGAACGTTCCCCGGATCGCGGCACCGCGCGTGGCCCAGGCTCCACCCCTCAGGACCTTGTAGTCGTCGCCGAAGAAGACCTCAGAGTATTCTGCGTAAGGAAAGGTCTCGTACCCCGGGTATGCTTGGAAACCCGACGAGGTCCACTCCCACACGTCCCCGATCATCCCGTAGCACCCGATCGGTGAAACGTCACGGGTGTAGCTCCCGGCAGGCGCCGGGCCAAAGGTCAGTATGTCGACGTTGGCGAACTCCTGTGTCGGCGGCTCTTCGCCCCACGGGTGACTTCTCTTCGTACCGGTCGCCGGATCCCAGGTGGCCGCCGCCTCCCATTCGAATTCGGTGGGAAGACGCTTTCTCGCGAAGGTGGCGTACGCGTCCGCCTCGTAATAACACACATGACAGACCGGCCTTCGGTTGTCCGGGGTATGGACGCGATCCATGACCCGGATCTCCCACCCATCTTCTCCGGCATGCCAGTCCTTGGGGTGTCGGATGCCTGATTCGTTTCTCCACGCCCAGCCCTCGTCCGACCACAGCTCACGGGTGTCGTATCCGCCCTCACTCATGAAGATGGCGTACGCCGCCTCCGTAACCGCTATCCGGTCCATGAGAAACGGCGCGAGTTCGACTGAGTGGCGGGGTCGCTCATTGTCGTAGGCGGTGCTTCGATCATCGGTGCCGATCTCCACGGTACCCCCCGGAAAGCGGACCATCGCCCCGTCAACAAAGGGGTCATCCTCCGGTGGAACGGGGTGCGAAACGGACTCGCCCGGATGGTACGGGTCACCCGACTTGAGTTGCAGCGTCTGGAGGATCGTCTCGTTGTGCTGGTATTCGTGCTGAAGCACCATCCGGAACACGAAGCCCTGATCGAGAAGCGGATCCTCGGAGGTGAGATCGAGAATGGCGAGTCTCTCCAGCACGGCCTCCCGGACTCCGGACATTTGCTCGAGGCACTCCTCGACACCCGGCAACGGCAACTCTGCCCTGGTGTTCCTGGGATTCTCGACCGGGTCGTACATGCCGCGGAGACCCTCGGAGCCATTCAGCGAGCCCCCGAGATTATCGATGAGCCAAACTTCTTCGAAGTGCGCGATGTGGCCTAGATCCCACAGGATGGGGCTCATGAGCGGGTCGTGCTGGAGACGCTGATCGGCCTCCGACACAGAACTCAGAAGCCTGACCGTACGCGCACGTGCCTCTTCGAGGAGGTGTCGGATTTCGGCCGCGTCGAGGCACCGTCCCATGTGAAGGTCCATCTCGAAGCCCATCCCTGGATGATCGCCTTCCGCCTACGTTCCACTTCCGTGGGAGGGTGTTTCCCGGTCGCAACCTAACTGCGGGTGAAGATGGGGCGAACCCTAGAAGGGTGATCGGAAAGGGGGCGGGTCGCGCACAGGGCCATGAGTGACACAAGCTTACGAGTTGAAGGGTTGGGGGGGCACGGCCCCAACGCGGCCCACCCCCCTTTCCGATCACCCTTCCCTATTCCCCACCGATAACAGTGCGCACGCGACCGCCCGACGCTATCGTGGAGGATGCGCGATCAGGCCCTGCCCACCGACGGACCGGTCCTCTCGGCGAAAGATGTCGTGAAGCGGTTCGACTCCGTACCCGTCCTCAATCACGTCACCCTATCCGCCGAACGAGGTGACATCATCGCGCTCGTCGGTGAAAGCGGCTCGGGCAAGACCACCCTTCTCCGCCTGTTCAACCGGATGATCACGGCCGACGACGGGGAGGTGTGCGTCGGGGGGCGGAACGTCCACACGTTGAACCCGGTGCAACTGCGCCGCTCCATCGGGTACGTACAGCAGCAGGGCGGACTCATTCCGCATTGGACGGTGCTCCGGAACGTGGCGCTGGTGCCGAGGCTGCGAAGGATGGCATCGCCGGACGAACTCGCGTCCATGGCGCTCCAGCTCGTGGGTTTGTCACCCGACGAATTCGGCTCACGTAGGCCCGGCGAACTCTCCGGTGGCCAAGAGCAGCGAGTGGCCCTCGCCCGGGCGTTGGCGGCGGAGCCGGAGATCATCTTGCTCGACGAACCATTCCGCGCCCTCGACGCCATCACACGTGCCGAGCTCGTCGAGAGCGTGCATGCTGTTCTTCGAGAGATCGGCGTGACCGCCTTACTGGTCACACATGATATCAGGACCGCACTGGACATCGCCGACCGAGTGGCCGTGCTCCGCAGCGGGAGATTCGAGCAAGTCGCTCCGGCAGCAGAGCTTCGATCATCTCCAGCTACACCGTACGTGCAACAACTTCTGCAGCGTGCAGGCGAAGCATAGATGACTCAGTTCCGAAAGCTCCCTTGGCTGCGCTCGGCGGGCCTCGCCATCACGTGGTTGGGCCTCGCACTGACGTTGTGTCCCACCGCGACGTCGGCTCAGAGCGCCCCCGTCATCGTGGCCTCAAAACCGTTCGGGGAGTCGTTTCTCCTGGCCGAGATGTTTGCCCAACTTCTGGAAAGCCGCGGATTCGAGGTGGAACGCCGTCTCGGGCTCGGAGCCACGGAAATCGCCTTTCAAGCTCTCCGGACCGGAGCCATCGATGTCTACCCCGAGTACACCGGCACGGGATTGGTGGCAGTGCTCGACCAGAGCCCGGAGGGGTCGGCGGGCGACGTCTTTCGCACCGTATCCAGAGAGTTCCGCGAGCGCTGGGGGGTCCATTGGCTTCCGCCGCTAGGGTTTGAGAACACCTACGCCATCGCCGTGCGGCGTGAGTCTGCGGAGGCCGACGGGTTGCGCACGCTTTCCGATCTCGCGCGTGTGGCCGACGGATACGTTGGCGGGTTTTCCCCGGACTTCATCGGCCGGCTGGACGGGCTACCGGGGTTGCGCTCGGCGTACGGCTTGCGAGTCCAGGCAGAACGATCCTTGCTCCAGGCTGTGAAGTACGAAGCGCTGGACCGCGGGGAGGTGGACGTGGTGGACGGGTATTCCACGGACGGTCGCATCGATCGGTACGATTTCGTCGTGTTGGAGGACGACCGTGAGTTCTTCCCGCCGTATGAGGCGTCACCGCTCGTGGGACGAAGACTCTGGGACACCCGTCCAGACGCCGTACGCGCTCTCAGTGAACTGGCCGGCATGTTGGACGACGAAGCAATGCGCGCCTTGAACCGTAGGATTGAAGTCGACGAAGAGGAACTCGAGACCGTCGCACGAGACGCGTTGACTGACATCGGGCTGGTGGCGGGTCCCGCCATCCGCATGGTGAGCGACCCTGAGGGCCGCGCTGGGTCGCTCGGAGCCTACCTTCTGGCCCGCCGCATCGAGATCCTCGACCTCACGATCCGGCACATACTGCTTGTGAGCGTGTCACTCGTGAGCGCCACGCTCGTGGCCATTCCGCTCGGGCTCCTCTTGGAGCGAGCCCGACGAAGTGCAGAGGCGATCATCCGGGCCATCGGACTCTTCCAGACCATCCCCAGCATCGCCCTTCTCGCGTTCATGATCCCGCTGCTTGGGATCGGTGTAGTGCCCGCCTTGGTGGCGCTTTTTCTCTACTCGCTGTTCCCGATCCTCCGGAACACGTATACGGGCATTACCGATGCCGATCCCGCCGCCGTGGACTCGGCCCGCTCACTCGGGATGACGGAGGCACAGATCCTCAAACAGATACGCCTTCCCCTCGCGATTCCCGTGATCATGGCGGGCGTCCGTACCGCGGCTGTTATTACCGTAGGAACGGCGACCCTGGCCGCGTTCATCGGTGCCGGGGGCCTGGGTGACCCGATCGTGGCCGGCCTGGCCCTCAGTGACTCCTGGATGATTCTGTCGGGGGCAATCCCCGCCGCGATACTCGCGTTTCTCGTGGACGGCGCCCTCGGGGTCCTCCAGAGAATCGTGACACCCACCGGCCTCGAGATCGCGGGATAAGTCCGTGACGCATTCCACTGAGCTCGGGGAAGCCCCCGTGCCCGCGGCGCCGGCTCGCGCGTCACTTGGGAGACTCCGCCAAGCCCTCAGTGCGGTCTTGATCGTCCTTGCGTTCGTCCCGATCTACCGGCTGATGGACACCTCCGTGGACGCGCCCCCACCCGAGGGTCAGCGTCGAGGTAGCGGAGGTGACGCTCCAGCTGGCGTGGTGGGGCACGATCGTGACTGTGCTTGTGGCATGGCTCCTCGCACGCTTGCTGCCGACCCGTCCGATTCGCGAGATCGGACGAACTCTAGTGACGTGGCTGTCGAAACCGTCGGCGGCCATTTACGCGGTCGCCCTCGCCGGGATCGGCCCGTTGTGCTCAGCGTCGGGATCGGCGTTGCGGTCGGTGTTCAGGAAGACACCATTTTCTTCATGACGAACCACAAGTTCGCGGGTCTCTCAGCCAAGCGCCTCATATACCACGGGAACCAGGCCGTCCCATAGCTGATCAGTACTTCGACCCTGTAGCCCTTGGCGGCCAACTCCTCTTGCTCGGCGGTCCCAATCCCATACAACATCGCAAACTCCAAATCGCCGCGGGCGATTCCGCGCTGTGCGGCCTCTTCCTCAATCCAGCGGATCAGCCGCTCATCGTGCGTCGCAAAGGCCGCCCGCACTTCGCGGCGGCGTACTCCGTCGAGAAGCGTCTTCGCCAACTCGCGGTAGTTCCGGTCGACATCTTTCTTCCGTGGAAACGCGACCTCCGGGGGCTCGGCGTATGCACCTTTCACCAACCGGATCGAAGGATTGAGCGGGAGCAGAGCAGCGAGATCCCCGGCGGTGCGATAGAGGTAGGACTGAAGACAGACGCCGGTATTCACATAGCGTGAACGCACGGCACGGTACATGTCGAGGGCCTTGTCGACGTAGGCGCTGGCCTCGGCGTCGATCCAGACGAATCGTCCACGCTCCTCTGCGACGGCCAAGATGCTTTGGAGGTTCGCCGCCGCGACGTCGTGCCCGATGTTGATTCCGAGCTGTGTCAGCTTCACGGAAATCTCAGCCTCCGGGCCCCGGTCGGCGATCGCCTCCAATACGGTCCGGTAATGCCGGGCGACATCGGCGGCTTCATCCGCATCCGTTACGTTTTCGCCCAAGAGAGTGAGCAAGGACGTGATTCGTGACTCACCAAGCTTCACCGCTTCTTCGATCGCAGCTTCGGACGTCTCCCCCGGCATGAACCGCGAAACCGCCCGTTGCACGAACGCGAGGCGCGACATGCGCTCCTTCAAGAACACGTTCTCCGATCCCCACAGGAGAAGCTTGCGGAGGAGGCCGGTCAACCGATGGGCCCAACGAAGAAGGACACATCCAGACCGGTCGCGTACACGCTGCGAGCAAAGCGGTTGATGTCCATGATCAAGAAATCACCGATCCTCCGGATGAGCCCATCGAGTTCCTCCTCCATGCGGATCAGATCGAGTCGTTGCCCCTCGGTCGGACCGTCGTAGGACGAGGCGAGTGCAAGGACCCCGGAACGGTATCTTATCACCCCTCGGAAATCAGCCAATTCTCTCAGCTCGTCACCCAGCCTCTGGCTTGTCTCGAGCAGCTCGACGTCCCCCGCGAAGCCACGGCCGTCCACCACTTCGCTCACTCTTCGGAGCTCGCTTTGGACGCTGGCGATCGCCGCGCGGAGCGCCCTCAGTCTCACGTAGAGGTCCAAGCCACGCTTCACCGCTTGATACTTCGCGATCCGCTCGACGATATCGATGTCCACCCTCGCATCCGTCTCGACCTCCAACATGCGGACGCTCTCGGCGCCTTCACTGGAAAGTCGAACCGTGTACGAGCCGGGCAACACATCCGCGGATCGAAGCCCTCCGTCATCGGTCCCGAGCACCTCGTCGGAAAACTCCGCCAACGGCCCGGTCAACGTCGGTGGGTCCTCCCGGAGGTCCCAGGCGATGCGATTCATCCCTGGAACCGCAGGACTGACGAGCGTCCGCACCACGAGTCCCTCGAAGTCGAGGATCTCGACGGTGACGACGCGCCCACCAGCGACGTCGACTTGATCCTGATCGTCGTCTCCCCGCCTGCCGCCGCCAGTCAGCTCTCCCCCAAGCCAATACGTCAGGATGACCCCAGGGGCGCGCTCCTGGCGCCCGGGAGTCCCATCCGCCTCCAGGGCGGCGGCGGTCCCGTCTCCATCCGACACTCGGGCCGACGCCGGTGTGCTTCGGATGAACACGGGAGGCGGCTCGAAGAGGAAGAGCTCTAGTTCTGCGGTCCTTGGATTTCCGGCGAGCTCGCGAAGGGGTCGGATGTCGTCGAGCACATATGCTCCTCGCCCGTGGGTCGCGATCACCAGATCGTGGTCACGCGGATGCAGGACGAGGTCGTGGACCGGCACCGGTGGCAGCCCGTGAATCAAACGGGTCCAGTCCTCGCCTCGATTCACAGATACGTACAGCCCCGCCTCCGTGCCGGCGAACAGCAGATCCTCCACGACCGGGTCCTGCTCGACCACATGGACGCTGCCCTCGATGCCCCTCCTGGCGATGTTCCTCCAGTTACGCCCGTAGTTGTCGGTCCAGAAGATGAGCGGCTCCAGATTCCCCGTTCGATGCGCGTCGAACGTCACAAAGGCGGACCCCGGTCGGGAGACGGAAGCCTCGATGTGGGCCACCCAGGCGCTATCTGGAACGTCGCCGATGCGGCGCCTCACGCTTTCCCACTCACCACCGGCTGAGCGGGTCACCTGGACGTCGCCCTCGTCCGTGCCGACCCAGATCACGTCCCGATCTACAGGACTCGGAGCGATGACCGTGATCGTGGCACCGCCCTGGTCCTCAGGGCCGTCTCCAGACGACGCGTCCGTTCCGAACCCACCGGGGACCGGAGCGCCATTTCGGTTCTCGCGTCGTTCGGACGGATCGTTGGCAGTCAGGTCAGCGCTGATGAGCTGCCAGGTGTCACCGCGATTCACGCTCTTGTGGACGAACTGACTCCCGTAGTAGATGCCTTCGGGTTCATGCGGATCGAGCGCGATCGGCGGATTCCGATTGAGGCGCAAGTCGGCGAAGTTCGGAGCCCACGGTCGAATAGGCTTCCGCTCGCCCGTCTGAACGTCGAAGCGGATGAGATCCCCGCTCCGGGCGACGGCGTATCCATGGTTCGCCTCATTCGGGTCGACCAGAATCCCGAAGCCGTCATCGGACCCGAGTTCCATCCAATCACGGTTTCGGGCGCCGCCCTCCGTCCACCCATACGCGGGTCCCATCCACGCTCCGTTGCGCTCCAGTGCCCCGTAGACGTTGAAGGGGACCTCCATGTCCACCGATGCGTGGTCGAACCTGCCCAGTGGAAGCTCCCCCGCCGTATCCCAGTGCTCCCCACCATCCCGTGAGACATAGAGGCCGCGGTCCGTCCCTCCATACATCCGGCGCGGATCCTCCGGGTGAATCCATAGAACTCGAAAGCCCGGGCCGGAAACGCGCCCGTCGCTCCGGAAGGTTGCTCCACCGTCGTCGCTCACGGAGAGACGAGCGGAGAGGTGAAACAGCCTCGACTCGTTGAGTGGATCGGTCAGGATCCCGCTAGGATCATCGAGGGACGAAATCAGATCGGGACCCCGCCTCACCGTCTGCCATAGGCGCCCTCGATCGTACGAACGAAGGAGCACGCCCTCATCAGACTCCACGAGAGCGTGAACGACCCTGGGGTCACCCCGGAATACGTCCAGCGCAATTCGGCCCAAGTCTCCCTCGGGAAGCCCGTCCTCTATCCCCAGGATGATCCAACTGTCCCCGCCATCCCGGGTCAGAAAGATCCCGCTACCGGGACCTCTCGGCTCAACGGACCAAGGATACGCTCGGCTGGACCACATGGCCGCTAGCAGGCGCGCGGGATCGCTCAGGTCCATCACAAGATCTGAGACTTTGGTTCTTTCGTCCACAGACAACACGCTGACCCATGACTGCCCCCCATCCATGGTCCTGTAGACCCCCGGGTCTCCTCCGTCTTGCCACTTCACACCCGAGACTCCGGCATACACGACGTCCGGGTTCGTGGGGTGCAAAAGAATGCGATGGACACCCTCGAGTCCGGGCAGCCCCCCGGGGGCCCACGTATCGCCGCCATCGAGGGACCGGTATACGGCGGCGGCCTCCGGATCCATGGCTCCTTTCCTCTCCCCGATCCCGACCCACACCACGTCGGGGAAGGCCTGGTTGATCGCGACCGCGCCGATGTCGGAAACACCCTGGTCGTCGAAAACGGTACGCCAGGTCTGGCCCCCGTTGACGGACTTCCACAGCCCGCCGGAAGCCGCCCCGACATAGATGACATTCGGATCCGCCACGACCGCATCGATGGCGGAGATCCGCCCCGTTCCGCCTGCGGGTCCAATGTTCCGTGCGGACATCCCCGCGAGTTGGTCGGCGCTCACTTGTCCCATGGCCGGCTCGGCAGCAGGCATTGCGAACAGGGATAGCGCCAGGAGAGGGACAAGCGACCCGCTGTACTTCTTCAACAGCCTTCTTGACTTCATAACGGGCGTCATGCTCCTCGAAGAAGGGGCCGCGTGGCCGTTCAAAAGGCGAGGACGAGGCCTACGTCCGCGATGATGTATCGCGTCTTCATCGTGCCCCGGGTGCCGAAACCGGCATCACTTCGTCCATAGCGCACCCCCGGGTCGAGGGCGAAGAGTCCCGCGACCGGGACCAGAACCCCGGCGCCCACCTCGTACCCCCAGCCCCGGTCGGAGGCCTCCAGCGCGATGCCACCGCCGGTGTCCACATGCGCATCGAAAAGCGCCGCCGTCCCGCCGAGGCTCACCCACGGCACCATCCCAGCCTCGCGAAAGTTCACCCGTACGCCCAAGTCCCACGCCGTGGATACGAAGTCGGCCGACTCACCGCATTGGGTCACCGCGCAGCCGAAGCGCTGCTCAGTGAAGCCGGCCACGAAACTGAACGGGCCGCTCCTCAGCACGAAGTTCACGCCGACGCTGACGTCCGTGGATGCGGCTCCCTCGAAACCCTGAGCCCCAACGAGATCGGAAGTGGGAATCCAAGACCCTCCCCGTACTTCCACCAGGAGGGGGGAGATCTGCGCGTCGCCCCGGGTTGGGACCAGAAGTGTCCCCAGCAGGACGATCACGTGAGATACCCTTGAAAGAACCGCGGAGACCTTCAGTGTCGTCTCTCCTCTTTTGATCGGATCGGTTGGGTATAGTAGTGTCGTGCTGCAGAATTGTCTCAGCACTCTGAGCCGCTCAGGACCAGACCAACCTAAAACGAAAACGAACACCATGGCCGCACTACGTACAGCCCGTCGCACGCACGATTTCACGGAGTCGGTCATTCGTGAGATGACACGGGTGGCACGAGAACACGACGCCATCAATCTGGCTCAAGGGTTTCCGGACTTCCCCGCTCCTGAGCTGCTGAAGGAGGCAGCCTGCGCCGCGATCCGTGCCGACCGCAATCAATACGCCATCACCTGGGGATCACCCCGACTGCGCGACGCTCTCGTGACCAAGTATCTCGAGCGGTACGGCATGGAGGTGGAGGGTGATCGGGAGATCACCGTGACGTGCGGCGCGACGGAGGCGATGGCCGCCGTCATGCTGGCGCTCATCGACCCAGGGGACGAGGTGATCATCCTCCAACCGTTCTATGAGAACTTCGGCCCGGACACCGTACTTTGCGGGGCCGACCCCGTCTTCTTGCCACTCGAGCCTCCGCAATACCGTCTCGATCCCGATCGCTTAGCCTCTCTCGTCACGAGCCGTACACGGGCCATCGTGGTCAACACTCCCAACAATCCGACCGGCAGGGTCTTCGGTCGATCCGAACTGGAGGCGATCGCGGCGCTCTGTCTCAAGCACGATCTCCTCGCCATCACGGATGAGATCTATGAGCACATCTGTTACGAGGGAGAGCACATTCCGATCGCGACCCTGGCCGGAATGCGCGATCGCACCATCACCGTCAGCGGGCTCTCCAAGACGTTCAGCATCACCGGCTGGAGGATCGGCACGATCATCGCGCCGCCGAACCTGACGGGAGCCATTCGGAAAGTTCACGACTTCCTCACCGTGGGTGCCCCAGCGCCGCTTCAGGAAGCTTGCGCGGTCGGCTTGGACTCCCTGGGTCCGGAGTACTACTCCGGCATGCTGCAGGATTACCGCGCTCGCCGGGACGTGCTGCATAGCGCCCTGGTGGACGCCGGATTCCGCTGCGAGAAGCCCCAGGGAGCATATTACATACTAGCCGATTTCTCCGGGCTCAGCGACGAGTCGGACGATGCCTTCTCGCGGCGCATGGCGAGCGAAGCTGGGGTCTTGCCTGTGCCTGGGTCCAGCTTCTTTTCGCCCCCGGAGCTCGGGAGATCCCTCGTGCGCTTCGCGTTCTGCAAGAAATTGGAGACGCTGGAAAAGGCCGCTGAGCGGCTTCGTGATTTCGCCGACGGACGGAGGTGACCATGGTAGGTGTGGGGGCTCCTGACCGACCGGTCTGGTAGGGGCCGGGGGGCGCGGGGGGAAGGCCCCGGACAGCAGGGAGGGAAGGAGCCCCCACACCTACGGTCGGTCGGCAATCAGCTCGTCTATCAGGTCAGCTGAGAAGAGCGTTCGACGAGTTCGCCGCCGAACGGACTCGAATTGTTGACAAAGAATACCGTCGAAAGCCCTTCGGCCATGTCCGCCATTCGTTGAGCGGCCTCCGCCTCGCCGCCCACCTCGGGCACAGGCAAGCCCAAGAAAGTGACATCGGCATCTTGGCTGTGCGCGAAGATCATTTCCCGAACGGTCATGTCGTCTGGCTTTATGAGCACCTCAGTGCGTGCCTTGATCCGCAGCTCCGGGAGCAGCTCATTCAAATGGCGTTGGGTTCTTTCCCGCATCAGCTCACTGGATGCCAAACTGGTCACCACGAGTTCCGCACCTCGCCACTCTGCGTTGCGTGAGAGCAAGTAGGCCAGCAGCAACATGAGATCGCCATTGCGTTGGAGACCGCCCCACCAGACGTGAATCTCGCGTTCCTGGGGTGACACCCGCAGACGGTCTGTGTCGATCCGACCAAGGATGAGTGATTTCCCGAGTTGGGAAAACGCCCGGAGCGAGCGCAGTACTCGTTCGAGTCCTCTTGTCCCGGTTGGCCACCCCATCAGGAGCGTGTTGTGGTTGAGTCCACCCATTCCATTCGCCTGAGCTACGGAAACGAGGCCATCTTCAACGTTCCTGACAACATCGGTTTCGGCGAAGGCGATAACGGCCTCCTGCTTCAGGAAGCCTTCCATCTCCTGCCTACGGGCCTGGGTGTCGAACCCTTTTGGGGCCGATTCTGCCTCCACGAGCTCACATATCGTCAGGATGCCGCGCCCTTGAGAAAACCATCGGCCAAAGTGAACAAGATCCAAACTCCGTTCGATCTTTTGCACAAACATCATGATATGGGGACGCCAACTGCGAGCAGTCATGGGGTGGGCTGATATCCTAACCAGAGCCCATTGCATCAGCGCCTCATACAGACCTCTGCGCGCGTCTCCCCAGGCCGTCGTACGTTCCTTACGGGCCAGAATGAACCAAACAATGACTTCCGCTGCGAGTGCTGCAACAGCCGCCAGCGGGCTGATGAGAAACATGGCGACGATACACGCAATTCCCGCCGTCAGACTCGCGATCCATGGAATACGGAGCGTTGGTCGCCAGGAAATCTCACCGCTCAAGGACGCAAATGCCGCTACGAGATTCACCGTCCCATAGACAGTAAGGAAGAACATCGTGACGACGGGGGCGACCGCGTTCAAATCGCCCAAGAGGCAAGCGGCGAGTGCAATGAGCACGGTCAGTAGGAGCCCCAGAATGGGCTCCTCATGAGGCCCCATCGTGCGTGCGAGTTGTTTGGGTGCGAGGTGATCGAGGGCCAGTGCCTGAAGGGTTCGGGGCGCTCCTAACACAGAACCCACAGCGGATGAGAAGATGGCCCCCCACAGCCCGGGGAGAATGAGTAATGCACCAAGAGGGGCGATGCGAGCCCAGACCATAGGATCATCGATAAGTAACTGAGTATCTGCACCGAAAAACAGGAGGATGGGTATGGTTATGTAGACCGCGAAACCCAGCAGGACAGCCGCGATGGAGCCGCTAGGAATAGAAGCCTTGGGGTCGCGTAAATCACCAGAGAGTCCGAGCCCAGCCATTACCCCGGTGACGGCCGGGAAGAACACAGCGAACGCGACCCAATACTCGACGTCGCCAGTAGCCTGGGCCATCGGCGGAGGGTCGGGGAGCGGGTTGGCTGCTGACCCCACAACCAACGCAGCCAGTGAAAGAACAACGAGAAACAAGAGCGGCAACTGGGTCTTGAGCGCGATCGCGGATCCCCTGGAGGCGAGTAAACCGATGCCCAGCACAAACACGAAGGCAGCGGGCGCGACGGGTACGCCAGGCCAAATGAACCGGACGGATTCGGCCAGCCCAAACGCGTACAGCGTGACGGAGAACGCTTGGGATAGAAAGAGAGGGAGCCCAATGGCGCCGCCGATTTCCAGACCAAGATTTCTCGAAATAATGTTGTAAGCACCGCCAATCCCGATGCGTCGGTTCGTGGCGATGGAAGAGAACGACAGGGTTGTGGTGAGCGTTACCAGGTTGGCTAGCACGACGATCGAAAGCGTATAGAGCAGTCCCATGTTCCCCACGAGCCAGCCCACCCGCAGGTACATGATGACCCCGAGTATCGTGAGCAACGTCGGTGTGAACACGCCGATGAACGTGCCGAGCTTTCCCTCGGCGGTGCGGGGCAGTGCCCTCATGCAAGCGTGGCTCTTGCAGGCATGTCTCAGCCCCGGGAGTCCTGAGAGAAGTCCATCGTCATCGTTCTTTCACTCGTCGACATGGCGGATTCGGGGGCGAGCGCGCGAGCGCGCTGACCTGTACATGAGCCGCAGGACCGGGATCTACGGGCGACCGGGGACACCGTACTGATAATTGGAGACCCTGGAAAAGGCCAGTGAGCGGGTTCGTGATTTTTTCGAGGGCCGGGGGTGACCATGGTAGGTGTGGGGGCTCCTGACCGACCGTCTGGTTGGGGCCGGTGGAGCGGGGGCGGGGGGAGGCCCCGGACAGCAGGGAGGGAAGGAGCCCCCACACCTACCCGCGAGAGTCTTTTGCTTGCCGTTCCACTCTCCGTATAGGATAATGACCTCAGTTTGATTCTCCCTAGCTGAGCACGCCATCGTGTCCGATCCGATCTTCCGCCTGAACGCCGCCCTCGAAGGCCGCTACACGTTGGGTGCGGGGCCCGTGCTTGGTCGGTGACTCGCAAGGTGCTTCCGCGCCCCCCCCGTCGATCTCGCCCGGGGTTGCCGTACCGGCGCACATCACGCTCTTCGGATTCGGCGTCGTCCCGGCGGACGCCCGAATCGAGGCACGAAGCACGGGGTGGCGGGCGCGCAGGGCGGCCATCGCACTGGCGGCTGGGCTGGTCGCCGCTCCGGCTGCCGCCCTGGTGCCGCCTCACGCTCCGTGGGCTCTGGGAGCACTCGGGATAAGTCTGCTAACGGCCCGGCGGCGCTGGGCCGAAGAACACACGCTCCACTCCTTGACCGGCGCGTGCCCACGATGCGGAGAGGGCATCTCAGTCACTCGCTCGAGCCGCCTCCGCCACCCGCACCCGATTCCCTGTCCGTCCTGCCACTACGAGTTGGCGATATCGGTCGATGTCTAAGGAGCCTCTACCCTGCGACGTCCCGTAACACGGCCAGGGGCGAGCGGGCGAGCACGCCCCAGCTTCCGATCAAGCCCACCACCACGGTCACAACCGTAACCCACAGCCACACGACTCCGAGTCGGGCGAGGTCCAGGCGGAACGGAACCTCGAACACATTTGAGGTCATCATCCATCCCGCAAAGATGGCCAACACGACCCCGGCGGCAGCGGCGAGGGAGCCCAGCATCGCGTATTCGACCGTGAGAACCTTGAGCACCACGCTTCGCCTAGCCCCGAGCGTCTTGAGGAGTGCGCTCTCGCGCATCCGTTGATAGCGCGACGTCGCGAGCGCCCCGATCAGCACCAAGACGCCGGCGAACGTCGTGAAGACACCCAGAAAACGAATCCCCTGATTCGCCCGCGCGAGAATGTCATCGATCGTCTGTTGCAGCCGGGAGAGGTCCAGGACCGAAACGTTCGCGAAACGGACGACGAGATCCCGCTGCATTTCGGCTCTCTCCTGCTCTCCCTCGATGAGCGCCAAGACGACGGCGGTCTGAGGAGCTTCCTCCAAGGCGCCGGGTTCGAAGACCACATAGAAATTCGTCTCGAAGCGGGCCCAGTCGACGGTCCGCAGGCTCGTGATCCGCGATTCGAGGGGCACACCCGCGAAGTCCCATGTGATGTGGTCTCCGAGCCCGACGCGAAGATCCTCAGCCAGTTCCACCTCCATGGAGATCCTGGCCACACCAGCATCCTCGTCGGCGGCCGGCGCTTCCCACCAAGCACCCGCCACCAGAACCTCGGAATCCGTGACTTCGGCCCGGTATGTGTGCCGGTATTGCCGGCGTAAAGCCCACGATCGGGGTCGCTCAGCGCGGGGCCGTTCCAAGAAGGTTTCGACCGGGATCCCGTTGATCGCCGACAACTGCGACGGCACCAGAGGCGTAACCTCGAGAGGGCCGTCCACACGTGAGTCGAGGAAATCCTCCACCGTCTCACGCTGGTCCGACTGAACGTCGAAGAGCAGAAGATTCCATTCGCCGGCGCTGGCCTCGAGGGAAAACGCCTGAGTGAGGCTGGTCTCGACAAGCCCCACCGTTCCAATGACGAACGCGCCGAAGCCCAGAGCCAGCATCACCGAAACGGTCTGATTCCTGGGACGGAAGAGGTTGCTCACTCCCTGCCGTACCGGGTAGGACATCCCGTGCGGGAAGAACCGCTTCGTGGCCAATATCAGCACCCGTGCCGTCGCCCATAGCGCGAGCGCCACCCCCCCGAGCACGATCGCGAAGCCGATCCCCTGATCCACCTCAGGTGCCTCCAAAACCGTGAGGCCCACCAAAGTGGCTGCGAGCAATACGAACGCGCCGACCCGCAAAGCATCGGTGCGTTTCGGCGGCTCGAAGTCGTGTCTGAGAGCGATGAGCGGGGAGACTCCCCGAACCTCCAGCAGGGGCCCAAGCGCGAACATGATCGCCACGCAGACACCGAGAGCGACACCCGCGCCAAGAGCGAGCCACGACACCTGCGTCGTGACCTCCACCGGTAACAGGCCGGTAAGCACCAGCGGCAGCCCGCGCTGGACTGCCATCCCCAATCCGACCCCAACCAGGGATCCGATGAGGGCAAGACCGGCCGCTTGAAGGAGGTAGGCGGTGAAGAGCGTCCGCTGGACCGCCCCCAAACAACGCAGAACGGCAACGGTGATCACCTTTTCGCGGATGTACACGTGGATCGCGCTGGCCACTCCGATCCCGCCGAGGAAGAGTGCCGCCAGACCCATGAGGCCTAGGTAGCGCGAGACGTCCTCCACGGCTGAACTAATTTCTCGGGCTTGACCCGCGGCCGTGGTGTACCGGAGCTGGTTCACTTCCAGAATCTCGTCGTTGCGATTTCTGAATTCGTTTCGGTCCACCCGCTCCGGCATCCTGAAGTTGGCGTGATAGCGAGCAATGGATCCGAAGGTGAGCAGCCCCGTCGAGGGTATGCGGTCATGGGCGATGTATACGCGCGGGCCAATCGCCGACTGGAACCCCACCTCGGTGGGCATTCCGATGACTTGACCCCTGAGAACGAGCCGGGCTTCCCCGACCAGCAGCGTGTCGCCGATAGTCGCATCGAGTTGGATGAACACGGCCGGGTCGGCCACCACCCAGGGACCCTCGTGAATCTCGGCCCACGCCTCGTCCGGCAAGGAGGTGATGTCACCGTAATACGGGTAACCGGGTTGCACGCCCTGGACCTGGAAGAGCCGAACCCCCTCGCTCCGCGTGTCGAGCACCATCGACGCGAGCGTGGTCGTTCGCGCGACATCCCTCCCTTGGCCCGCCATGGAGTCGAGCACCGCGTCAAACGCCTCAGGGAACTCCCGGTTGGACGAAACCCGGACGTCCGCCCCGAGGAGGGCCCGGGCCTGGTCCCCGAGCGAACGCTGCACGTCCGCCCGAAACGAGTGGATCGCCACGAGCGACCCGACCCCCAGAGCGATCGAACTGACGAACACCGAGAGGCGCCGGTACCCCGCCCGCCCCTCCCGCCAGGCAAGGCGGGCCGCGAAGCCTCGGATCACCGGCCCGTCCCGCCTTCGTCGGAGACCACGGGTGCACTTTCAGAGGGGGCGGCGGGTGCGCCATCATCGGAAACGATCCGCCCGTCCTCAAGGGAGATCGTCCGGCGGGCACGTCGAGCGAGATCGAGGTCGTGGGTGACCATCACCAATGTTGTCCTGAGTTCCCGGTTGAGTTCCTCGATCAGCTCCACGACACGCTGGCCCGTCTTGCGATCCAGATTCCCTGTCGGTTCATCGGCGAACAGAATCCGCGGCTCGTTGGAGAACGCCCGCGCGAGGGCGACCCGTTGCTGTTCACCGCCCGAGAGTTGAGCCGGATAGTGACCCGCTCGGTCTCCCAAGCCCACTCGCTCCAGAAGCGCCGTCGCTCTGGCGCGAATCGAACGCCCGTTCTCGCGCGAGGCGCCGTCCCGAAGCTCCAGAGGCACCATCACGTTTTCGAGAGCGGTGAGCGTGGGCAGGAGGTGAAAGGTCTGGAATACGAACCCCACGTTGTCTGCGCGAAACCTCGCTCGCCCATCTTCGGTGAGAGTCTGGAGATTTTCACCGGCTACGGTTACCGTCCCTTCGGTCGGATCGTCGAGTCCAGCGAGGAGACCCAACAGGGTGGTCTTACCGCTACCTGAGGGGCCGACGACCGCCACGAAGCTCTCCGGCTCCACGTAGAGATCGACCCGGTCCAACACACGAAGGGGCTGACCCCCACTCATGTATGCCTTCGACAGACCCTCTGCACGAATCATGGCGGCAATCGGGGTTTTGGCGTTGGGGTTCACCCAAACCGCCTGTGGCTCAGGTGGTGACTCGGACGTGGTACGCTCTGAGGGCCAGGAAGGTTCAAGCCCAGTGGACGTTAGCCAGTTGGGCATCGGAGGCAACACCCCCTCGACCGAGCTGGATCCCGCTCAGCGGGCCAACCTGGGAAGCCGTGTGGTCTTCCTCGGCACGAGCCTGACCGCCGGCTTGGGTCTGGCCGATCCGGCGAACCGCTTCACGGATCAGATCCAAGCCCTGGCAGATTCCGCGGGGCTTCCCTTCCGGATGGTCAACGCCGGGGTCAGCGGAGACACGAGCGCAGGGGGGCTTCGGAGAATCACTTGGCTTCTCCGGGCTCCTGTCGACGTGCTGGTCCTAGAGCTCGGAGCCAACGACGGCCTTCGGGGCCTATCACCCAACTCGATGAAAGCCAACCTCCAGGCGGTCATCGACAGCACCCGGACCCACTATCCGGAGTCTCGGTTGCTACTCTCTGGAATGCAGCCCCCCCCCAATCTGGGCCAAGCATACGCCTCAGCTTTCTCGTCCGTTTTCTCCGAACTCGCCCGAGAGAATGGGGGCACCCTGATTCCGTTTCTGCTTGAGGGCGTCGCAGGCGTCCCCGAATTGAACCAGTCCGACGGTGTTCATCCGACTCCGGAGGGCCACCGGATGATTGCGGAGACCGTCTGGGGGTACCTCCGTCCCATTCTCGATGACCTCGACACGGAGCAGCCGATCGGCCTATGATGGCTCCCCTCGCCAAGGTATTCGGTGGCATCGGCATAGTCCTCGTCACCCTCATGGTGATCGGTTTCGTGCTCCCCGGCACGTGGTCCGCGGGGGCGTCGATCCAAATCGAGGCTGCACCGACAGAGGTTTTTCCGTTCCTCAACGACTTGAGCCGATGGGATGCGTGGACCAACTGGGGCGAACTGGATTCGGAGTTGAGTGACCCGTCCCGGGGTGTCGGCGCCTCCCGACGTTGGGACGATCCGAACTTCGGGTCCGGCTCGGTGACCATCACGAGCAGCGGACCGCCGACGTTCGTGCGCTATGAGGTGGAGGTCGAGGGTGGCGCCTCAGTTGGCGGCGAACTCAGGATCGAGGCTCTCGGGGGAGTGAGCCGGGTGACTTGGCAGGAAGAGGGAGACTTCGGGCGCAATCCATTGATGGGGTACGTAGCCCGCGGCATGGCCAAGTCACAGGGGGCGCAGCTTGCCGAGGGGTTGGAAAAGCTGCGCTATATCTTCTGATTGGCGATCGCTACGAGTCCCTCGTTCGTACGGGTTCTCCCCATTACCCCCAGCAACTCGATCATCGCGTCCGCTGGCGACACATCCGCCAACTGACGACGCATGGCCCGTGACACCGAAAGGGAATCGGCGTCGAGGAGGAGTTCCTCTTTCCGGGTCGCCGATTGGTTGAGGTCGATGGCAGGGTAGATCCTCTTGTCCGCCAACTCCCGGCTCAGCACCAGTTCGCTGTTACCCGTGCCCTTGAATTCCTCGAAGATGACCTGGTCCATGCGCGACCCGGTATCCACGAGCGCGGTAGCGACGATCGTGAGCGAACCCCCGCCCTGCCGAGGGTCGATCTTTCTCGCGCTCCCGATGAACCGCTTGGGCTTTTCGAGGGAGTTCGCATCCAGGCCACCCGAAAGCGTACGTCCACTTCCTTCTTCCACCGTATTGTACGCCCGAGCCAAGCGGGTGATGGAGTCGAGGATGATCACGACGTCCTCCCCGCCTTCCACGTAGCGCCGCGCCCGCTCGAGCGTCATCTCAGCGACTTGGCAGTGCCGTTCCGCGGGCCGATCGAAGCTGGATGCGATGACCTCGCCGAACCCACACATCTCCATATCAGTGATTTCTTCCGGCCGTTCGTCGGCGAGGAGAATCATGAGACGACACTCCGGGTGGTTCGTGACGATGGCCTCAGCGATCGACTGAAGCACCATCGTCTTCCCAGCCTTTGAGGGCGCCACGATCATGGCCCTCTGTCCCTTGCCCAAGGGACAGAACAGGTCGATGACCCGGTTGGTGTAGTCGGGCTGCCCCCCGATCATACGATCACACGCCAGAACGAGCTGCTCGCTCGGATGCACTGCGCTGAGACGGTTGAAGTCGGGCCGTCTCAGCGCATCGTCTGGGGGCTTCATATTGACGAGCGCTAGATGCGTGAGGGGCGGACTCTTTCCGCTCCTGGGCTTCGGGCCTACCGATCCGGTGAGCTCATCACCGGTTCGAAGTCCGAATTTTTGAATCACTTTCGCCCCGACGTAGATGTCTTCGTTGCTGGGTGTATAGCCCGCCTCACGGCGGCGAATGAAGCCGGAGCCATTGCCCAAAACCTCAATAATCCCGAGCAACTCGACCGAGCTGTCGTCTGGACTGGCCAACTCGACATCGTCGTTTCGACCATCATCTTGGCGGCTGTTGCTCTGGCGATCGCCACCGCCCTCTGGGCCGCGTTGGCGCCTCCGACCTCGTCCTCCTCGGTTCCTTTGGCCACCCCTACCCTGCCGGTTATTCCGGCCCTGCCCCTGTCCCTGGCCGCCGCCGCCCTGTCCCTGGCGGGACCTGCCACCTCCCTGGCGACCCGAAGCCCTCGAATCTCTCGAGCCCTCGCCCCCAGTCGCCTCCTGGCGTTGGTTCGAATCGTCCGAGGTGTCGGTCCGTACCTCGCTCGATTCCGCAGGGGCGCGCTGTTCCTGATCGCGCGGGTCTGTCTCCGCACGCCCATCATTGGGTGAATTACCGTCCACTGTTTTGGATTTCCTTATGTGGGCCCGCCCGTTCGGCGGGCCTTAAACTGCTGCCTACGAAAAAGAACGAGAGAAGCCGGCCTCTCATCCCGCCGCGACGTTTGCAACGTCGAAACAGCGGGATCTGCCACCGACAGTTCCAGGCCGAAAAGAATCCTACCCCGGCTGTCTTGGGGCAGCTCGTCCATCGTCTGAGCCCGGGTCCAGCTTTCGCGCCGGGCATTTCCTACGGCCGAAGCCACGGGAGGACGGTGTCCGAGGTTGGAACGACTCAAGTTCGGCCCGTTGAATCGAAGACCTTCGTTCCGGGCACCCGATTGGGTGGATCTTAATTTCCGCTCTTTCTGTCTCCGGGGCAAGGGTCTTGGACCCGGACACGCCGCCGTCGAGGCAATGCAAGAGCCTCAGACGGTCCAACCACTCTGTCACGTGACCGACCCCAGTCCGTCCTCATGCGAGGACAGGCCGGCGTGGGCCACACAGGTCCTTATGGCCATTTGCCCGCAACAAATATAAGTCTCCGCTCGTGGAGATCCGATGGCACGGCCTATGCAATTGACGAGGACAGGATCTCCCAAGGAGGACATCGTGGCCAAACTGATGCGAACGGCTTTCCTGATCGGACTCGCGTCCACCTGGCGCCCTGGCGCCGCGGCTGCACAGTATTCCTTGAGCAACTCTTCGGTTTCCGTGGGCCTCAGAACCGGGAGCGCCCGTTTGGGAATCGGCGCATCGTACACGGCCGTGGATCCTTTGTACGATGTCTACTTCGAGGATCCCTGCTGGGAGGTACCGGCACGCATGTTACTCGGGGCACGACCGCATCCACGTTCGCCAGAATTATTCCGTTGTTTCGGTGAACCCGTATTACCGCCCCCGGCGGCGTCACTACTACTGGCCCTACGGCTACTCCAGTTACACCCATTTCTCCTTGAGCTACTGTACAAGGAGTCTCCGCAAGCGGGGTCGCAACGCGTTGCGACCCTCCGCTCAATAGCCTCCGTAAGAACGACACCCACACGGTCCATCACGGACCGGAGGGCCAGGGCGTCGAGCGCGCTGAGTAGTGTGAGGGACCGCGCCGCGCCGCAACCTCGGAGGCGCGCCACCAGTGTGGCAGCGCCGAGCCGGGCCCAGGCTCCTCGCGGGCCGGCGGGTGTGGCGGATGCACGCTCAGCACGGGCTCGACCTTCGGAGGCGGTTTCGCGAGGCGCAGCTCCCCGCACGGATGGCTTGAGTGCCCGTCGCGCTAATCCGACACGCGTGTTCCCGAGGTCTCAGGCCACGACACGTCGCCCCGCGACGTCGAGTGACCGTGAACTCACGAGCACGACGCGACGGAGCGCACCGACGTCTGCCGCCGGACCGAATCGGCCTTCGCGAGCACCGACCACGGGCCGGGCGGCAAGCCCGGCTCCCACGGACGCTGGACCTCAGCCCACATCCCGATCTCGCTCTGGAGCAGCCCAATCCCGCCCTGAATCGGTGACCCGGTCACGTGCTTTGAGAGAGCGGGCGCCGGCGCCACAGTCCACTCCCAACACAAGGCCTCAGACCTCAGGTCGACCGCAAGCCAACACGGCATCTCCCAGCCCCGGCCGGGCAGCCCGGCCATCGGCAGCCCCCCGTGCGACCGCTCCGCGCGCGCGCATCCTCTGGTGGAGCGCCCCCGGGGAGCTGCGCGCACGAGGGCGGCCGCACCGACCCGCAGTCGGGAGTATGCAACGGCCTCGTCGCTAAAGACCTCAGTGTGGTGTTCCAGGAGTTCACGCGCCACCGAAGCACCACGTAAGCCCTTCACTGCCTCGTACGGTCGCGTGTAAGTTAGACGGTCTTTAGAGTCGTAGGTCGGCCCTGGGGACGTCATCGGGCAGGAGGAGGACCGATGGACGATTCTGAGGACCGCCGACGGGAAGATCGGCGCAAAGCCGACCGGCTTGCCGAATCTGGATTCGGCGCGACGAAGGCGACGAGGCCATCGAGGTCGAAGAGGATAATCGTGAGGGTGAGCGCCGTGCAGAAACCTCCCGGCGCAGCGGCGACCTACGGCGAAAGGATCAGCGCCGTAAGGGCGATCGGCGCCTCGACTGGCGAGCGCCTTCGCCGCGTTGACACCTTGTCAGTAATCATTAGTATTAGCGATAAGGATTGCTAAGGACCCCTCGCGGGTTTTTTAAATGAGCTTTCCCCGCCAAAGCGCCATCCTTGAAAGAGGGTGTGAGAAGGGGGTCGACCGGAAACGGTCGACCCCCTCTTTTGTTAGAACGGCTCCGGAGGACCGTCCAGAGTGACATTCCATCGCCGGTAGCAACCTTCCCCGGCGTCCCACTCGAGGAGCAACATTTCGGTAGCCGGTCTCTCGAGATCGACCGCCGGGAGCTTCCCGTCATAACGGGCTGCGATGGTACTCAACGGCGTATGGGCCACGATGTGGATCTCCACCCCGAACTCTTCCAAAACGTCATCGAGCGCCGCCCCCAACGTGTCCGATTCCACGTACCCTAAGAACCACAGGATACCCGTCTGGTCGAAGAGGATCTCCGTCCGCCGCGCGACAGCCGCCGGGTCCATCACGATCACACTCAAGTGCTGATCTGCTAGGCGCTCAGCCGTCTCAGCGTCGGTGATCAGAGCCATGGTCGTGTCGCCCCACTGGTAGAAAATGTCCTCCGACATGAAGGTCCGTATCGAATCGTTCACCGTCTCTACGGAACGGGGACTCGACCCCGGAGCCACACCGCCATGGGCGAGCAGCACCCCGTTTACTTTCATGAGACCCGGCCGACGAGCCAGCACCCAAAAGGGAATGGCGAATATCGAACAAACAAGTATAGGAAGTCCCGTGAAAGCGAGCGATGAACTGCTCCTTCGTGGTGACGTAGCAGATGTCCTCCGTGAAGATCATCGTCTCGTGGTTCCCCAGCACGATATGGGAGCCTCCCCCCGCCGCCCGGGGGCCTGGTGCTCCAATCCGTAGAGAAACCACAGGACCCGTGTGACTTCCAGGCCGCGATCGAAGATGTCGCCGAGGAATACCACGTGCCTCTCTCCCCCGACCCAGTTACGGTTCGCGTCGATGAGTCCAGCGTTTCCCGGAAGACTGAGGACTCGCTCGAACTCTCCATGCTCATCTCCCACCACGAAGAGGAAATCCACATCGGTGAGGACTACGGGGAGCCTCAGCCCCTCGTCGTTCAGATACAACACTGTCTCATGGAGATCCTCAGCGTCCGCCAATCCACCGTAGCGCAGAAGCGCCGTATTTCCACTCGGGCGTGGAAACGTCGCGAAGCGCGCCTGTCGAAACGTTGTCTCGACTCAGTAGACCAAGCGACCTTCGGAGATACCCTCCAGGACGCCCTCCTCGGCGGCGGATGTGAGCCACCCCACTCCGAGCTCGCCCCCGCTGTCTATCACCCAGAGTCCATATTCTCCATCGAGCCGCGTTTGGGTGCCGGCCGCCGGTAGAGGGCGCAGAAGCACGAGGCCCAAGAGGGCCGCAACGATGGGAAGCGCGGTCCTGGACCCGATCCTAGTCACATGTGCTCCAAGTTGGAGAAATCCTTGGGCCCCGAGGGGTCGCCTACCCGTGGACCATAGGTTCATACCAGAGTTAGACTTCGTTGGTTCGAACCCGGCGGCCCCACGGGCTGCCACAACCACGGTTCTACTCCGATGTCGAAGATGACTGACCATCCTGATCGTACCGTTGCCGGGCGAGATTTCGTGCGTGCCATCATCGCCGCCGATATCGAGACGGGCAAGCATGGGGGCGCCGTCGTCACTCGGTTCCCCCCCGAGCCGAATGGCTTTCTACACATCGGCCACGCCAAGTCGATCTGTCTGAACTTCGGCGCGGCCGCCGATCACGATGGCGTCACCCATCTTCGATTCGACGACACGAATCCCGAGACCGAAGACGAACTCTACGTCCGTTCGATTCAGGAAGACGTGCGCTGGCTCGGGTTCGACTGGGGGGATCACCTCTATTTCGCCTCAGATTACTTCGAGCGCTTGTATCAATACGCGATGGAGTTCATCGAGGCGGGCCTCGCGTATGTGGACAGCTCGAGCGAGGAAGAGATCAGGGATTGCCGAGGCACCGTGACGGAGCCGGGACGGCCGACCGCTTACCGGGACCGGTCCGTCGCGGAGAATCTGGATCTCTTCCGCCGCATGAGCGAAGGCGAGTTCGCCGACGGCGCCCACGTGCTGCGGGCGAAGATCGATCTCGCGTCACCGAATATGCTCATGCGCGATCCCGTTTTCTACCGGATTCGGCATGCGGACCACTACCGCACGGGTGGCGATTGGTGCATCTATCCGCTCTACGACTTCACCCACTGTCTGTCCGATTCCATCGAGGGCATTACGCACTCTGTCTGCACTCTCGAGTTCGACAACAACCGGCAGTTGTACGACTGGATTCTGGATCATGTCGACGTCCCTCGTCCCCAGCCGAGGCAGTACGAATTCGCGCGGCTCAACGTTGAATACACCCTCCTGAGCAAGCGAAATCTGCTCCGCTTGGTCCAGGATGAGTACGTAGACGGATGGGACGATCCGAGGATGCCCACGATCGCCGGAATGCGCCGGCGTGGGGTTCCCGCAGCCGCCCTCCGCGCCTTCTGCGACATGATCGGCGTGGCCAAGACCGAGAACCGAGTGGACTACGCGAAGCTCGAGTACGCGATCCGGGATGAACTGAATCCGACCGCGCCCCGTGTCATGTGCGTACTTCGTCCTCTCAAGCTCGTCGTCGACAACTTCGGGGAGGGAGAGTTCGAAGAGTTGGACGCGCCGTACTTCCCGGACGATATCGGCAAAGAGGGGTCACGCCTCGTGCCTTTCACACGGGAGCTTCTGATCGAGCGCGACGACTTCGAGGAGGATCCGCCAAAGGGATTTCGCCGGCTGGTTCCGGGTGGGGAGGTGCGCCTGCGCTACGGGTATGTCGTCCGCTGTGTCGATGTCGTGAAGGATGAAGATGGGGTCATCACGGAGGTGCACTGCACGTACGACCCCGAAACGAGAGGTGGCTCGGCGCCGGACGGGCGCAAGGTGCAAGGCACCATCCACTGGGTCTCGGCGCCCCACTCCGTTCCCGCCGAAGTCCGTTTGTACGATCGGTTGTTTTCAGTGCCGGACCCTGAGGACGTGGAAGAGGGTGAGGACTTCACGGCGCACCTGAACCCAGAGTCTTTTGCGATCCTCGCGGACGCCCGAGTCGAGCTGAGCGTCGCGTCGGATCCTCCCGATACTACGTATCAATTCGAGCGCACCGGCTACTTCGTTCAGGACGCCGTCGACTCCAAGTCGGACCACCTGGTCTTCAACCGCGTCGTCACGCTCCGGGACAGCTGGGCGAAAGTTCTGAGAGTGGCGGCAAGTGGAGCGGCAGGCGCTCGGGCGGAGTCGGAGCCGTCCCAGTCAGAGGATGGATCTAGCACCAAGAGCGAGGACACAAAACGCCCGTTGGCCAGCCCGCGTCCGGAGGATCCCGGAGCAGCTTCGCGGTACGACGGGCTGCGTGAGAAGCACCGTTTGGCCGAGAGCGAGGCATCCGTACTGGCGCAGGACGTCGGACTGCTCGCGCTCTTCGAAGAGGGGTCGAAGCACACGGCCGACGAGTCCGGGCTGGCGAAGTGGACCGTGAACGAGGTGCCCCGTGTTCTCGAAGACCGCCCGGTGGACGCGCTGCTCTTCGGGGGGCGGGAACTGGCCCGCCTCGTCGAGCTCGTCTCGAAGGGAGAAATATCCGGACGCGCGGCCAAGGACGTTTTGGCGGTGCTGGCCGAACAAGGAGGAGATCCCGAGGCGGTGATCGAGTCGAGGGGCTTGGGCCGGGTGAGCGATGCGTCGACGCTCGAGCCAATGATCGCGCGCCTGGTTGAAGCGAATCCGACCCAAGCCCAAAGCTACCGCGACGGCCAGACCGGCCTCATGGGTTTTTTCGTCGGTCAGGTGATGAAGGAAACCAACGGAGCCGCCGATCCCGAGGTCACACAGAGTCTGCTACGTGAGGCGCTGATGGGACCGGGCAGGGACTAGCCCCCTTAGGAGAACCTCATCGGGATCCTCCTTGGGACCTGCTGAGGAGCCCCTCGGAACCTTCTTAGGAGCTCCTCAGGGCCTCCTCCGACCCGGCTTCACCCGATCCGTACACGTAGTCCTCGACGGCACCGTGGATCCGCTCGACGGTCTCATCGGAGGGGGGCCTCGTGAATGCGGACACCGTGATGCACGTCGCGAAATTCGCAGCGAGGGACCAGATCGCCCCGTGCACTCCCAGCGCGTGGGGGACCGTCACCAGCGTCACGTAAAGAACGGCTAGACCCACGCCGACGCCGGCGAGGACGGCCATCCATCCTGTTCGTGAACGCCGCAGGTAATGGCTACGGAAGCTCACAGCGACCTCCAAGCCTGCAAGGCCACCAGCCCCCCCCAGGCCACACCCGCCCCCACGACCGTGTTGGCCAGGTTGCGAAGGTGGTGATCGGAGCGGCTCCCCTTCCCCATCACCGCTCCCAGGAACGATTCGAGGGTCGACCCGCAAAGCGCCCCGAAGATCACGGCCAGGCCCGCGGCACCGGCGATCAGGCCCATAGACCAGCCCACACCCGTCAGGACGATAGCCGCAAAGACGCCCGCAAAGGTGCCCGCCACGGACACGCCACCCGTGGTGCCCTCCGGGACGGCCCGCCAGGTCGTCACGAGAACGTGGTGCCGCCCGAAGGCCTGACCGAACTCAGTCGCTGCAGTGTCGAAGAGCGACGTGGCGAACGCAGCGACCATCGCAATGGTGAACATCTCAGCATAAGGCGTCGTCACAGCCAGGAACGCGAACGCCACACCCGCTCCCGCGTTGGCCACGACGCTGCCGATACCTCTGCGCCCACCCCTCCCTTCCGCCAGCCCCAACGCTTCTTTGCGTGCGCGGCCCAGTCGGGTCACGACCATACCGATCACCATGACACCCCCCAGCATCACTAGCCCCGGCCAAGCCGCATATACATAGAGGGTGATGGCCAGGAGTGCCCCCGCGACGGCCCCGGAGCGATCCACGGCGCGTGCGAAATAGACAATGACCGTGACAGGCACCGTGATCGCCACACCGGTCAACCAGGGTGTGGAGGCGGCTTGGCCCTCAAAGAGCAATCCCGGGTCCACGAGCGTTGCCGCCCACAGCACCGCACCGCCGACGACAGGCACCAGGATGTTGTCGTCGACGTTCGTTTCCAGTGATTCGGCGAACGCGGCCGCGGTGGTCGCCACGAGGCAGCCGATGACCAGAAGTGACAGCGACCCCGGCACACCGGCGGCGCCGGCGTCCCCGACGACGCCACCCATCAGGAACGCGTCCCCAATCCGCCCGGACGCATCGCCCCCGCCTAGCGTGAGCAGCCCGCCGGGAACGAGGAAGTCACCCAGAGTCCACGTGCCCGCCCGCTGAGTCCAACGAATGACCCAGGCACACGCGGCGGTGCCGAACACGACGAACGCCGCCAGGCCCGACCATGTCTTCTTGGGATTCCAGGGCAACGCCGGACCCCGGAGCGTGAGGCCCGACAACGCGGCCATTCCGTCCCCGACGGCGAGCAGCGCCCAGATCCCCGCCGCCAGCTCCAGCCGATATCGAAAAATGATGAAGGTCAGAAGAAGGATTGCCGGGTAGAGCACCACCCCGCGCGAGAAACGAGGGCCCCGCTCCTCAGGCCGAAGTAAGGCCCCTCGCGTGATCCGGTGGACAAAAAACGAATTCAGGATCAGAGCGGCCACTGCCATGAAAACCGCTTGCCATGGCGTCAGCCAACGCAGCAGGAGCGCAAACGCGCCCATGCCGACGTGCACCAGCTTCCGCGGGAGCTCTGAGCGGAGCGTGGCGGCGTCCGTCCGAGGAGTGCCCACGTCGGGTCGAATCCTTCGGCTATCCGAACATACGCTTTAACATCGAGCGAACATGACCCTCGTACTGCTTCACGACCAGTACGGAGGCCGGGCCCCGTTCAGAGAGAACGCCAGGATCGAGGCCGGACCGGATACGCCGGCCGCGATGCCCGTGAGCACGAAGATGCCGGCGCCGATCATGGCTCCGACACCGATCATGGTTGCGTCGAAGAGGCTGAGGCTCCGAGCGCACCGCGGCCCATTAAGAGATGGTCCTGGTCAGAACCCTTGTAATCCCTAGAGGCGCCGCCCGGATTCGAACCGGGGAATAAAGGCTTTGCAGGCCTCTGCCTTACCGCTTGGCTACGACGCCTAAAAAAAGGGGGTTGCCCATCGTGAGTGACGGGCTCACCCCAAAAAAGCGGGAAACCGGACTCGAACCGGCGACCCCCACCTTGGCAAGGTGGTGCTCTACCAACTGAGCTATTCCCGCAATAGAAAAAGGTGTCTCGGAAGTCTACCCAAACCTACCTGAAACGTTGCCGAAACACCCTTCATTTGTGCGCTGGAACCTAGAAAGGGACCTTGAAATGTCAAGTTCCCACGGCCTCTTTTCCCCATTATGTTCCCCGGCCATGTCCTTCGTCCTGGCCTGGGGACGGAAGAACGCAGCCCATAGCTGAGGGGAATCGAACATCGAATGAAGGTGGCTCTCGCAGTTCTCGCCTCGATCATCATGCCTTTCGGCCTCGGGGCCCAGGAGTTCTCGGGACCACTCCTCCCAGCCGGGCAGCTCCGGCTTGAGGTCAATTCGCTCTTCCTGTTCGCGGACGAGCGCTTCGGCCGACGGGTGGAGGGCGGATCGATCATTGAGAAGGGCGAGCCGCTCGGGTTCGACTTCGAGGACACTGCGGCAGGCGCCCGGCTCTTCCCTCGCCTCGAAGATCTAGAGACCAACCTTGCGACGGCCACGGGGGCAGCCATTACGCCCTTGGTGCTGGGCCAGACTCGGGCGGTTTTGACGAAGGACGCCGTCTGGATTCCGATCCGGCTGGACCTGGGCGTCTTCGACTGGTTGAGCGTGGGCGCTACAGTTCCGTTGTCACGACGCCGCGCCGAGTTCCAGACCTCCATCCAGACCGCGGGGGCCAACGTTGGCGTGACACCGAGCACGGCCGGGGACTTCCTGGGGTCCGTGTCAGCGGCGAACTCCGCCCTTTCGGCAATCGCTACGACGTTGTGCACGTCGGATCCGTCGAGTCCGGAGTGCTCGCAAGCCTCTAACCTTTGGGCGGACGGCCAGAGCTTCCTCAGGGCCCTGACGAGTGGGGTGGGTTACGGCGTGTACCCGCTCGAAGGCTCCGCTACGGGAGTCGCGCTCCAGGATCGTGTGACCACGCTTGTGAACGCCTATCAGGCCGTCGGCGTCGCGGTGTTTCCGAAGTCCATCCCTTTGGCCACCGAAGTGTTGACCGAAGCGACGTACCTGGACCTAGTGACGAATTCCCAACTCGGCGTCGAGGGCGATTCCCTCAAGACTTGGAGGAGCCCCTGGGAGCTCAGTGACGTGGAGATCCATGCTTACGCCCGTCTGTGGAAGTTCGGCCAACAAGCCAGCCCAGACGGGCCGGCGTCCACCCTCCGCCTGGAGATCGGTGCGGGTGCGCTCTTTCGATTCGGCACGGGCCGCACGGATTCTCCCCGTAACTTTATCGACACGGGCAGCGGAGACGGCCAGTACGACATCGAGTTGAGCGGGTTCGGAACGATGAGCGTGGGAAGACGCCTCAGCATCGTGGGAGACTTTACGTATGGGATCCAGCAACCGGTGCAGGTCCTCAAGCGGATCACGGCTCCTGAGCGCGTCTTCGCGCCCCGCACCCCGAATGAGCAAGTCGTGCGTTGGAACCCCGGCGACTACATGCAGCTTCGTATATCCCCTCGAGTGAACCTGACGAAGGAGGTCGCCGTCGCGTTCGATGTGCGGTATTTCTCGAAGAGGGCGGATCGCTACCGCTCCGTCGACGCTGCAGTGGGACCCGATCCCGCTTCACTCGACTTGGAGACCAAACAGCAGTCGCTGGAGGTGGGTGGTGGCCTCGTCTTCTCTACGGTGCAAAGCGGCCGGGGCCGGCCGAGCGAGGCCCGCTTCCTGGTCCAGCAAGCGGTGTCGGGAAGTGGGGGCGCGACGCCCAAGACCTGGCGCCTCGTGGTGGGGCTTCGCCTCTATCGAGGCCTCTGGGACTAGTCTTCAGCCGCGAGCAACTCCCTGGCGTGGTCCTGCGACGTCTCGGACTCAGGATCGCCACCCAGCATTCGCGCGATCTCCCGCACCCGGTCATCGCCTGAAAGTCCTTTCACGTCGGCAGCGGCCAGTCCCTTGCCGTCACTCTTCTCCACGAGCAGATGACTGCGGGCTCGGGAGGCGAGCTGCGGAAGATGGGTCACGACGAACACCTGATGGTAACGGGCTACATCCTTCAGCTTAGCGGCAACCAACGAAGCGACCTGCCCCCCGATTCCGGCATCGATTTCGTCGAAGACGAGCGTCGGAACCTCATCGACCTGCGCCAGAATCGCCTTCAGGGTCAGCATGACCCTCGACAACTCACCGCCACTCGCCACTCGCGCGAGCGCGGCGGGAGGAAAACCCGCATTGACCGAGACCAGGAATTCGACGCTTTCGGCTCCCTGGGATCTCACCTCGGGAAGAGCATCCATTTGGACCTTGAAGGTCGCGGCGGGTAGGCCCAACTCAGGCAGCAGCGCCTCGACCTCCGTCTCGAGCCGGGTTGCCGCCTCCTGTCTCTTTTCGCTGAGACGGGCAGCAGCGGAAGCGAGGGAGCCTCGCATACGTTCGACATCGGCGGCGAGGGTGTCCTCGTCCCAACTTCCGTCCTCGAGCTCGGTCAACTCCCCTTGGACCCGCTCCGTCGCAGTGACGACCTCTTGTGACGTCGGGCCGTACTTCCTCATGAGGGCATGAATCACGTCTAGCCGGGACCGGACCTCTTCGAGCCGCTCGGGATCATGGCGGACCGTGCCGACATAGTCGCCCAGTTCCCGACCTACCTCGCTGAGTACGTGATACGCGTCCTCAAGCTCCTTGTGGGGTCCCTCCAGCGATGAATCCCACTCCTTCAGCTTGCCAAGAGTCTGGGCCAAAGCGGAAACTGTTTCGGTGGCCGCTCCGTCGCTCGCGTACAGCTCACCATGGACCCGCGTGGCCTCACCGAGAAGCTCCTCTGAGTTCTCGAGGCGCCGACCCTCTTCCGCGAGCCTCTCCTCCTCTCCGGGTTGTACGTTCGCCTCACTGAGCTCGTTCATCTGGAAGCGGAGGAAGTCGACCCGGCTCGCGAGTTCCTGGCAGTGCTCCCGCAATTCCTTCAGCTGAGCTTCCATGCGGGAAAGCTCCTGGAACTCCTCCGCCACCGCGGTCGCTTCGGACTCAGCTTCGCCGAAGGCGTCCAGGATGCTGCGCTGCGTGTCCTTCCTTAGAAGCGTTTGGTGCTCGTGCTGCCCGTGAAGATCCACCAGCGATCGTCCCAGATCTCCCACCGTGCGAGCGGTGGTCGGGGACTCGTTGATCCAAGCGCGGTTCCTGCCCGCCGCCGCGACCTCTCGCCGAAGGATCAGCAGACCATCTTCGGCCTCGATCCCCAGCTCGCCCAACTCAGCTCGGAGCTTCGGATGCCCGGACACGTCGAAGACCGCCTCGACCATGGCCCGCTCCGCGCCGGAACGCACCCTGTCACTGGACGCGCGTTCGCCCAACAGAAGCGAGAGCGCTCCGACGATGATCGATTTTCCGGCCCCAGTCTCCCCGGATAGAGCGCTCAGCCCGGGTCCCAGTTCAAGGGTCAGGTCATGGATGACTGCGTAGTCGCGAATGCGGAGTTCGATGAGCATGGTTCAATATACCGAGTGCTGCGTGGGGATATCGAGCACTACGTGGCAGCCCTAGCTAACCGGCGGACCGTGCCGCCCAGTTGAGCTTGCGCTGGAGCGTTCCGAAAAAATTCTGTCCAGCGAAACGAACCAGCGGGATCTTGACTTCGGAACGCTCGATATGGATCTCAGCACCGGTCTCGAAGTCGTTCACGACCTGCCCGTCCGCCGTTACCACCAGATCCTTCGTCCGTTCGATCGGACTGACGGCAACCCGCTGCGTTCCCGGAACCACCAAGGGTCGCATGGCCAGGGTGTGCGGACAGATGGGCGTGACGATCAAGCAGTCGACCGACGGCACTACGATGGGTCCGCCCGCCGACAGTGAATAGGCGGTCGAGCCCGTGGGCGTGGCCACGATCAGTCCGTCCGCCGAGAAGCTGCCCAGGTCCTGCCAGGCGTCATCCTCTTCGGCTCCACCATTCGCTCCGGCCCCGCCGTTCGCTCCGTCCGCCTGGTTGGTCCCGTCCGGTCGTGCCGCCGCACGTTCCTGGACCCGGAGATCCAGCCGAGTCACACGAGCGCCCCCCCGCTTGTGAATGACAAAATCGTTCCACGCCAACATCGGCTCCCCCTGAGACCCGTCGGCATGGACGAGACGAGCCTCCAGGGTATAGCGCTGATCGAGCCGGTAGTCGCCGTTCAGCACGAGCGACAGATGCTCCTCGAGTTCCGCTTGCGGAAGGGCCGTGAGAAAACCGAGGTGCCCGAGATTCACGCCGAGAACTGGGATGTCTCGCCCGGCCACGGATCGGCCCGCTCGGAGAAGTGTCCCGTCCCCGCCCAGTGCGATCAGCAGATCGATCGGCTCCGCATCGAGGTCCATGCCATTGGCCCCTTCGGGCGTCAAATCGGTGAGGTGTTCCTCGACGGAGAGGTCGATCTGGTTTTCACTGGCGAAACGGGCCAGCTGTTCGAGGCATCCGGGCACGGCTTCGTTGTCCGGACGGCCCACGACACCGATGCGTCTCAGGGCAGTCCCTTGACTGACGCCGGGACCGATTCCGGCACCGACACCGCTGTCAGACACTGCGGTCCGCTCGCTCACGCCGACTCCATCGCCGCCGGCAATGCGTCTCCCAACATCCTGCGGGCCTCCGTGGCGATCCCTTCGGCGTCGAGCCCGAGTTCGCGCAGAAGTTCGTCGCGCCCGCCGTGCTGGACGAACTGGTCGGGCAGCCCCAGACACCGCACGTCGATCGCATGCTCCGACGCGAGGGTCGACAGCTCCCGAGCCATGTGGGCGCCGAACCCGTTGATCACGGCGCCTTCCTCGATCGTGATCACGAGCCGATGGCGCTCAGCCACATCTTTCAGGACCTCGCGATCGTGTGGTTTCAGGAAACGGCAGTTCACGACCTCCGCCCGGAAGCCACGGGACGCCAGCGCCTCTGCAGCCTCGGAGACAGCGCCCACCATCGTTCCGGTGGCGAGGAAGGCGATGTCGGAGCCCCGCCGAAGGATTTCCCACGTTCCATACTTGATGTCCGGGATTTCGCTCACGTGAGGGACGG
>Ga0310124_10000151_pt1 | contig 44486 bp, 32 predicted proteins | sample CB11b_AW_Bot5_MG_FD_203507 | JGI IMG/M metagenome (GOLD analysis project Ga0310124, IMG submission 203507) | Marine microbial communities from Western Arctic Ocean, Canada - CB11b_AW_Bot5 | ecosystem: Environmental > Aquatic > Marine > Oceanic | place: Canada: Western Arctic Ocean | collected... | reverse complement strand
GGGGTCGGCAAAGAAGCGTTCGCTATGCCAGTCCCAGCGCAGCTTGCGGCCAACGCGAAGGGCGATGTTGCCCAGCAGGCAAAGACTGGTGGTGCGATGACCGATCTCCACATCGGCGATCGGCAGCTCGCGCTTCCTGATCGAGTCCACCCAGTTCTGCATATGACCGGGACTCTCCGGAACCTCGACACTGGCAGGCTCGCGCGGAAGCGGCGCCTCCTTGCCGTCACGGTAGAATCTGCACTTGCCGTTTCCGAAGCCTGTACGCAGCTCTCCGTCTTCGCCGTAGAAGGTCATCCCATAGCGCTCGCCGGGCAGGACATCGCCTCCCTTCTCGGGCTGGTCCCAGGTCAGGGTGAAATCAGGGTCCTTGAACTCCCACCGCGCCTTCATCGAGGCCGGGAAGTCGTAGATATTGTTCTCGGAATAGGTCCCGCGCGCCTCGACGCTCTCGGGTCCCTTGTGATCGACACCCATGGCGAAGGTGATCACGTTGAACATATGCACGCCCCAATCGGTCATATAGCCGCCTGCGTAGTCACTGCACCAGCGGAAGTTGTAGTGTACCCGCGCCGGGTGGTAGGCCGCCTCGGGTGCCGGACCTAGCCAGGCATCATAGTCGAGAGACGGCGGGATCTTCCCGGGAGGAGGGGTCCTTTTTTCAACCTTATTCGTCCACATCCAATTCTTCACGGCGTGCACCTTGCCGATCGCTCCGCCGCGAACCAGGCGCACGATATGCCGAACGTACTCCGTCGAACGATGGTTGATACCCACCTGGACCATGCGGTCGTATTTGCGGGCAGCCCTGACAGCCCGGCGGCCCTCGGCGATGTTGTGGGAGAGAGGTTTCTCGCAATAGACGTGCTTGCCGGCCCTGCAGGCCGCGATCGTAATCGTCGCGTGCCAGTGGTCGGGAGCCGCGACAACGATTCCATCTAACGCCTTATTGTCCATCAACCGCCTGTAGTCGGCGGCCAGCTGGGGCTCACCCCCCGCAGCCTTCCGGGCCCTGGCAAGATGCCCCTTGTCGACATCACAGAGGGCGGCAACCTCCACCTGGACATTCCCCCTGGTCATCCCGAGCAGGCTGCCTCCCCTGCCTCCAATGCCGACATGGCCGACCGCCAGGCGCTCGGCCGGACTCGCGGAGAGCATCCCGGGAACGAAGGAAGGCAGGGCGATGAGAGACGCCGAGCGCGCCAGGAAGCCGCGGCGCGACAGGTCTCGATTGCTTGATCTCATGGACGAAGGCTCCCAACAGGAAACAAAAAACAGTCTCACCAGTCTCACCAGTGTAGCGAAGCCAATGACGGGCAGAAAGAGCTAAACGACGGCCGCCCCCCACGGGCTATCCTTGCTGACGAACGGCCGGCGAGGAGTTAAGATCCAGTTGTTCAACACAGGCTCTCGAGATTCCCTTGTCTTCCATGCGCCCCTATTTAGAGCTCTGCCGTATCTATCTCGTGCCGACCGCCCTGGCCGACAGCTTCGCCGGCTTCGCGCTGGCCGCAGCCGTTTTCAACAGGAGCGAAGATCCCCTGCCGGCCCTGATCGTGGCGGTCATCTCAGCCTGTCTCTACAGCTGCGGGATGGTCGGCAATGATCTCTTCGACCTCGAAAAAGATCGGCAGGGATCCCCGGAAAAAACCCTGCCCTCCGGCGCCCTGCCTGTCGCTCACGCCGCCTGGCTGGCCTCCGCCCTCGCCTTGCTGGCCCTCGGCCTGAGCTTCCGGGTCGGCGAGGCCTTCTGGCCTGTCGGCGTGGTCCTCCTCTGCTCCCTGCTCTACAACATCGGCGCGAAAAACATCCCGGTCCTTGGCAATATCCTGATGGGAAGCTGCAGGAGTGGAAATTTCCTGATCGGAGCGACCGCCGCGGGAGGCTCCTTCCTCCAGGTCTTATCCAGTGGGGCGCTCCTGGCCCCGGCCTTGATCCTCGGCGGATTTGTCGCCGTGGTAACGGCCATCAGCCGCCTTGAGGACAGAGACCATCGTCCCCGGCCCTTCTCTTCGCTGGCGTACCCACTGCTGGTCATCCCGGCCATCCTGACCGCGATGAACCCGGGCTCTCCGGTCAATTGGATCGCCAACCTGGCGCTCCTGGGATTCCTCTTCCGGGCGATCCTGGAGACTGGAAAGAACCGCGAGCTCCTGCACCCGGCGACCTCCTATGTCAGGAACGCCCTCGGAGCACTGATCTTCCTTGACGCTGCCCTGCTGCTGGCGTTCACCCCGCCCGGGCGGAGCTCTCTTCTGCCGGCGGCGGCGCTCTACCTGCTGGCCCTTTTCTCGTGGTGGGCGAAGAGGAACTGGTTACAATCTGGCGGCGCGGACACCTAGGGGCGCAGGTAGCCGGCAAGGGCTCGCGACACGAAGCAACCTGCAGGTTAAACAGGGAACGACTTGAGAAAACCGGGCGGCGAAGATGAATGAGAGAAAGAAGGTACTTGTCGTTGGATCCGGCGGGCGTGAACACACGATCGTATCGGCCATCTCACGCTCGCCTTCAAACCCGGAAATCTACTGCGCTCCCGGCAATGCGGGAATCGCCGAGGAGGCCCAATGCGTCGACATTGGCGGCGAGGACATCGAAGGACTCCTGCAGTTCGCTCGCGCTGAAGAGATCGACCTCACGATCGTCGGACCGGAGGCGCCACTCGTGGCCGGCATCGTCGATCTCTTCGAGAGCGAGGGCCTGAAGATCTTTGGTCCGGGAAAAGGCGGAGCCCAGCTCGAGGGCAGCAAGATCTTCTGCAAGGAGTTCCTCTGCCGGCATGGGATACCCACCGCGGCCTTCGAGATCTTCGAGGACAGCGAGACGGCCCTGGAACATGTAAACGAGCGCCCGCTGCCGATGGTGATCAAGGCTGACGGCCTGGCGGCCGGCAAGGGTGTGATCGTGGCTCACGACAGGGACACGGCGGTCAAGGCGGTCGAGGACATCATGGTGGAGCGCAGCTTTGGCGATGCCGGCTCCCGGATTCTTATCGAAGACTGCCTCACCGGCAGTGAGATCTCGATCATGGCGCTGACCGATGGCGTCAACTACCTGCCGCTCGAGACGGCCCAGGATTACAAGCCCGCCTTCGACGGCAACGAGGGTCCCAACACCGGGGGCATGGGCTCCTACTCGCCCTACTATTCACTCGGAGACCCGCTCGTGCAGGACATCCTCAACAAGGTCATTCGCAAGACCGTGGAGGGACTCGCGCAGGAGGAGCTGCCGTTTAAGGGCGTGCTCTACGCCGGAATCATGCTGACGGATGAAGGCCCGATGATGCTCGAATACAACGCCCGCTTCGGTGATCCCGAAACGCAGTCCATCCTCTCCCGCCTGAAGACCGATCCGCTTGCGGTATTTGAGGCCGCCAGCGAACCTGGCGGACTGGAGAACATGGTGCTTGAGTGGGATGAGCGGGATGCGGTCTGCATCGTGGCCGCCTCGGGAGGCTACCCCGGCTCCTACGAGCAGGGGGTTCCCATCGAGGGACTCACCCCAGCGGGAGAAAACGCGCAGGAAGCCGGTCTCTGGGTCTACCACGCCGGCACCCGTCGCGGTGAGACCGGCGCAACCCTGACCGCCGGCGGACGGGTCCTGGGAGTCACGGCCCTCGAAGAAACCCGCGAGGCCGCGAGCGAAAAGGCCTATGAAGCCCTGGCGGGCATCTCATTCGATGGCCTTCACTCCAGGAGCGATATCGGACAGACGATGGCCAACTGATCGATCGGATACCGGCCGTCGAAAAGCCTGGAGCCTACCGACCCTCTCCCCCTTCGGCCGGCTTCTCCTTGGCAGGGTCTGTGGCTGGAGGAACCCCGGCCTTCTCCTCTTCCTCTTCTTCGGGACAGACCAGGCGGTAGATGTTGTCCATCGTCCGGTTGAGGCTCTCTTTTGAGACACGATAGCGAAAGCCCGCATCGAAAAAACGCAGCACCGCATCAGCCTTGTCCTTCGTGTTCAACCGGGGGTTGATCGCCTGGATCTGAGCCTCTTTTTCAAATTCCCTCTGGTAGCTCACCGACCGCTTGGAGACCATCCTGCCAAGACGCAGGAGGTTCGCGTGCGCGGTAAGCGAGTTGGAATGAACTGCCGGACTGTCGCTGGGAAAGTCGATAAGGACGGCCTTCTGGGTCGCAGCCATCTTCCTGCGCCATTTACGGATATAAAGCTCGAGCCCCTTGCGATCGATCACCCCTGCAGTCGAGTACTTCTTGCCTTCCTTTACGGCATCCAGGGTGGATTTGAAATCATTCCAATGACCGACAAGCTCGTTGATGAAATCATCGTAGACCGTGCACATCAGGTTCGCTTGAGCCTCGCGCTCCTCTTCAGTGCCGACCTTGATAGCGTAGTCCTCCTGGCCATAGAGCCAGACCAGCGGGTTCGCCTTGGGTGGGAAGATTTTCGTTTTGCCCTTAAACGCATTACCGACCGTGGCCGTCTGCTCTTCAAGATCTATCTGGACCCTGAGGTAATAATTGTCCACTCCCAGTGCTTTCTTCGGCACCCAGCCGTAGATGACACCCTTCCGCTTGGAGGTCTTGAGGGTATAGAAGATGGTCTCACCGATCAGGGGCAGTCCATTATGAACCAGGTCCATCTGGATCTTGGTGCCGAGGGGAAGGTCGGACGAAAAGTTCATCTTGAGCTTCAGCGTCTGCTTGCCGCCCTTCGCGGCTGCGACATATTCCGAACTGACGAACTCTATGTACGGCTTGTATTCAATATCCTCGTTCGAATCATCCTGACTGAATCCCCGGGGACAGGAGATGCCCGCAAACAGGATAGCGGCAAGCGCAGGAAGGAACAATCTATCGAACTTCATCAATCTACGTCCTCTTGGAGAAGAATTTTCGGATTGGGCAGATAATAGGAAAGCGTGACATCATCCAGCACCGGCGTCTGCACGACTCCGCCGGCGGTATTGCCGGAGAGGGACTTGGATCCCTTCAGAAAAAACTTATACACGAACTCGGCGCTCTGGCCCTTGACCCCGGTATCCGGCCTGAAGATTTCGCGGCCCGATATCTGGCTCCTGACGTTAGGACTTCTCCAGGGCGCGCGGAACCGAGGCGGCAACGCGTTGGTCGAACGGAAGTAGGCCTCACACTCGACCGGGGTATTCACCAATTGAACCGCCGTGGAATTGGGCAGGGAATCTGTAAAGGTCGTCGGGTAGTACGCGGTCCAATCGATGGACCGCAGGACCACGCTATCCACCCCTGGAGGCAAGGGAACCTCAAAGAGGTTCGCATACTCTCCCGTACGCTGGGTGAAATAACCCGCCCCGGCATTGCTTCCGTAGTAGCGTTTCACCTGGGGAAAGGTTCCCTGGTAGACGATCAGTTCATCGATCGTCGCATTGGCAAGAATCCGTTTCACCGTAGGCGCCACCGTAGTGACCCCGCCGCCTCCGCCCGTCTTGGCGCTGGTGGTAAACCACTTGAACACGCCGGCATCCGAGACGCCCTGCGAACGGATGATTCCGCCGACCATCAGGCCGTCAATGGGCTGACGCTGGTTGAGACGGACCCAGGAGTTGGCCGTGCCATCGATGACCTGCTGGGCTCTCCTGGGGGTACCTCCCGTGGTCACCTCTTTGAAATCAAGATAGAGTTTGATCGGGAAGACGGGGTTGGCATCATCCCAGTCGATCGCGACATGATGCCATTCGTGAGCCCTGAAGTGCTTGATGTCAGCGACGATGTCGGCTCGGGAAATGATCTTCTGCTGGTCAAGGTGCTCGACAATCGGGTTGTCGCCCTGCTGGGGGGCTCCGCCGCCCCCGGTCGAGCCGGGGTCGGGATAGAGCTTCACGCTTCCCGCTCCGCCGCCGACACCCCCGGCCTCCGGAAACGCCTGATGGTAGTACATACGAACGAAACGCATCTGACCCCTGGTATTCTTGAAGAGGAAGAACTGGCTGCCTTCCGACCCGCTGAACTCCTGGGCGGCCGGCAGGACCTCCCTGATCACCTGGGTGCAGCCGAGCAGGCCGCTGAAGACCGGGTCGTCGCCGTCAAACTCGAACTTGACCCAGAAGCCGATCCCGCCGCGGTAATAGGGAACGTTACCGAGAATATTCTGTCCTCTGCTGCCAATACCCGAGGACCCGATCCTCACATTGCCGCCGCCGAGGCCGACCTCTCCAATACGCTGCCGTGCAGGAAGAACCAGCAGCCTGTTGCCGAGGTGCTGCTGGCGGAGGAGACTGGAATTGAATCCATCCGGGAAGAGGTCCGTTCCGATCTCCTCTTTACCGACAATGGGATCGGTGTACTGCGCCGCCACATTGCCCCGGAAGACGTTCAGGTTCTGAAGCGTCTTGAGACGATAGAATTCCCTGTATTTTCTCTGGAAACGGCTGAAGTTGAAGTCAAAGACGCCCTTGAGAGCATCGCTCACCTCATCGCCAAAGAAGCTGACGCCGCTGCCCTGGAGCGATCTTCGAAGCCGACTGACATTCTGCGGATCGCGCTCGGAAAAAGAGTGCTCCGCGAGAATACTCGGATCCCTGCCGAACATCTGGCTCCTGGCGGTATACGGACTCTGCTGGCGGCGTGCATCGAGCAGGCCGGCAAGCTCCACACGTCCATCACGAACCGAGCCCTGCGAATAAAGCTCCGTCAGCGCGTTCATCGGCTCAGGCCAGGTCTGGACAAACTTGCGATCGTTCTTGCTCGAGCGGGCTCCGATATTGAAGGTTTTCTGAAAGTGGAACTGGTTGGTATGCCTCAGAACATCGAACACCTTGACGACCGTCCTGATCTTACGACGGAAAGGGAAAAGATCCGCCGGGACCTCTTCGCTGCCACCACGACTTCCGACCACGGTGCGGGAGGCCCTCTCACTCCATTGTGACTTGTCGACCATCTGACCAAGGGTGGTGATCTCGAAGGTTCCCATCGGACCGAAACAGAACTCGGTGGTGTGTCCCTTTTTCAGCTGGGGAATCTGGCCGCCCGACTTATCAGCCCAGACCAGATCGGACTTATCAACCGCCACATAGGCCGAGAGGTTCGGATTGTAGCGAGAGATCCTGGTGTTGGGATTGAAGTTCGCCTTGATGACTCCCTTGATCAGGTCGTAATACCAGGCATTGCTGTCATGCACCGCGAGCCCGAGCTTGCGGAAGGTGTTCCGTTCGGCTCCCTGGGCGGTTCCCTTCTGCCAGAGCCTGCCGATGGGACTGCCCGCGCCGCCAATGACATGCCCGCGAATCAAGCGGTTGTTCGGCTGATCCGGATCGATCACCAGGACGCTGGCAAAGCCCGGAAAATAGCTGGCATCCAGGCCATCGATAAAATCTTCGAAGCCGGGCTGGCTGGGATCGTTGGTGCGCCAGGCGCGGAAGAACCTCCGGCCGTTTTTTCGATTGCTGACGATCTGCTGAACAATCTTGAGCGACTCGGTATATTCAAGCCGCGGCGTATAGATAAAGATCGGACGCGGCGTAACGTCGCGGACCTCTTCATCGGCGAAGATTCTCTCCCCGAGAATCTGGGCGGCCTGGTCGACAGGTGTGATGGCGCCACCGGCGACCCCCAGGCGGGAATACGGAAAGGTCCTTCGCCCTGCGAGTCCCATGAAGCAGGCAATAAGAACCTCCTCCGGCGCCGTGTTGATGTTCACCGGGTAGCGCGGCTCATGGCCGAGCCGCGGCGCTCCAACGGCGCTGGGCATCCGTAAGCCGCCACCGCCGCCGACGCCGCCTCCCGGCCCCCCTCCCCCGGTATTGATCGTCCCCAGGGCCAGATCGCGAACCTCATCGTCTCCGTCATCGGCCTTGTAGGTGTAGGGATCAAGCCAGGAGTGGCAGACGACGAAATCTTTCACCGTCTCAAAGTTTTCATCCCCAATCAACTGGCGCAGCTGGTTCTTGGACTGGAAGCGCTGACCCTCGAGGCGCTGGCGGAAAAGCATGACGCTCTCCCCCGTGATTCGCAGGCCGGTTCGACGCGGCCCGGTATAGAAGGGGTTGGTCACCTGGCGGCCATCGCGTTTGAGGCGGGCGCTGCGCTCGATCACGGTCCCGAGATTGTCGAGCATCCTGGCCAGCGTATCCTGGCGGCCGTTCAGGTTGATGAGCGAGTTGGTGTCAATAACCTTGGTCTTGTACTGAAAACGATAACCCGCGACATCAAGGTAGGTGCTCCAGCGTCCGACCCTCGGATCCTCGACTCCAGCCCGGCCATGGGCGAGGTCATCTTCCTTGGGCAGGCGGAACAGCCAGCTGGTATTACCGTAGAAAGACCATGAGTAGTGATTGCTGGCCTCGTGCAGCTTGGCAACGACCATGTCCAGGGCAGAGCTCGACATCATCTCCATGCGCTGGGTATCAACGTAATTGTTGGCGGCCTTGCGCTCCAGCCTCATGAGCTGGGCAAAGGATGCTCCCAGGACGGCAAGCAGGGTGAGAACCCCAAGCGCGATGATCAGCATCGCGCCTTCCCGCCTGTCAGCGGCAAAATAACCGGAAGGCTTTGCGCAGAGCTGGCTGCCGAGCCTCTCCCTGCGCGAATCACTGCGCTCATCACTGTTCAAACCGTTTTCAGTCTTCTGCATTCGAACTTTCCGTCCCTGGACTGTGCGAGTAGGAGCTCAAAAACAAGAAACGACTCGGTCGAGCCGCCAGGTAGCTTTCGCAACATCAGCCAGAAACGCTGAAAGATGCACCGAAAGAGACCTCTATCCCTTACCTATATAGACTGCCTGCCAAAGCATGGCGTTGCAAATCAGCATAGGCAAAGTCGTCCGTTTTTTACAGGCGCCATCCGGATGCCTGAAGACAAGATAGCACAAATGACAGAACGCTGTCAGCAGTACCGACTTGTGGAAAACTCAGGGAGTTTAGCACACGATGGGGCCCCCGGCGAGAAACGATCTGTGGTCCTACCGGCTAAAAGACCAGCGGAGCACTTAAATTATCCGTACTCCGCTGGAATTCTTTTATTCGCATGAACGCAGCGCGCCCCAGTCCCCGCCCCAGTCCCCGGCCGGGTTACAGGCCGGGTTACAGGCCGGGTTACAGGCTAAGCTCCGCGCGCACCTGTGTCTCGATCCTCTCGAGAATGTCAGTGTTCTCATCGAGGAACTGGACCGTGCGGTCTCGCCCCTGGCCGATTCGAACATCCTCGAAAGAATGCCAGGAGCCCGAACGCTTGACGATCTCCTGCTCAACCGCGACATCGAGCAGATCACCGATATAGGAAATGCCCTCGTTGAAGATGATGTCAAACTCAGCCTGGCGGAACGGAGCCGCCACCTTGTTCTTGACCACCTTGACTCGCGTCCGGTTACCACGGAATGTGTCTCCATCCTTGATCGCTCCGATTCGGCGAATGTCGAGCCGGACCGAAGAATAGAATTTGAGCGCCCGGCCGCCCGAGGTCGTCTCGGGGCTGCCGAACATGACTCCGATCTTTTCCCGGATCTGGTTGATGAAGATCAGACAGGTCTTCGATTTGCTCACAGAGCCGGTCAGCTTGCGCAGAGCCTGCGACATCAGGCGTGCCTGGAGGCCGACGTGACAATCTCCCATGTCACCCTCGAGTTCCGCCCGCGGTACGAGAGCGGCAACGCTGTCGATGACAATCACATCGAGCGCGTTTGAGTTGATCAGCATCTCGGCGATCTCCAGGGCCTGCTCGCCTGAATCCGGCTGCGAAACGAGCAGCGTGTCAAGATTGACCCCCAGCTTCCTCGCGTAGCTTGGATCGAGGGCGTGCTCGGCATCGATAAAACCTGCCGACCCGCCCGACTTCTGGGCATTGGCAATAATCTCGAGGGTCAGCGTGGTCTTGCCCGAAGACTCAGGACCATAGATCTCGACGATCCTCCCGCGCGGAACACCACCGACTCCAAGCGCGGCATCCAGCGAGATCGAACCCGTGGAGATCGTGTCCACATCGACCTTGTGATCAGCGCCGAGGAACATGATAGATCCCTGGCCGCACTTGCGTTGAATCTGGTCAAGAGCGAAATCGAGCGCCTGCTCTTTGCCCTTTTTTTCTTTGTCATTTTTTTTGGCGGAAGCCTTTGCCTGGCTTTTACTCTTCGACCCCTTTGGAGAAGAACCGGCCTTTGAAGTTGTTTCTTTTTGTGGCACCACTATTTCCTGGCCATTCTTCCGCTCTGGCGTTTCCTGCTTTGGCGCTTCCTGCTTTGCTGTTTCCTGCTCTACCGGAAGTTCCGCCACCGCCGTCGAACTTTTCATTCTACCCATTTTCTCTACACTCCTTATCAGCTTGGTTACTTTAGATCACGATTTGTTTTCCTGAACCAGAAGCTGTCCGAAAACATCGGTCCAACAGGAGGACCACCATTTTCGACCACCGTCGGCTCATACTCTAACTGTCCCCTGCTTCCTTGTCAGACGAAGAATCATCGCCGGAAGGGCTCGCCTCGGCTTCGCCGTTGCCAGGGTTCTCCTGGCCGGGTTCGCCCCCCGAGCTCTTGCCTTCATCTACCCGGACCTCAGACGCGCTGCCGACGCCGCTGGCACCAGCCTGGCCGGAACCCCCGGCCGCCTCCGCCATGCGCCTTCTGGCAGTATCCTTCATATAGCCATCCAGGGTACTGCGAATCTCGCGCTTCGTACGCGCCGGGTGATACATGACCCTCCAGCGCTGGCCAGGTGACAAGTCACCATAGTTCTTCCGCACGAGATTACGCCTGAAATCGAGCGCCTCACGCTCCCCCAGCCTTCTGCTCCCGTTACTGCAGGACACCGAGATGGCGCCCATGAGGCCGACAAGAACGACTGCCCGGGCAAGCGCCCGCAGGCGGCTGTCGGGCAAACAGGAGGAAGCCGCACCAGGAAAGGCCCTGGAGCACTGTTGAAGCTTCGTTCGAATAAAAGAAGGTACCGGCATGATTCTCCCGAACTTCCCTGGCTCCTGTAAATACAGGAAACGACAGGGGTCCGTAAAAAACGAAAAAGCAGAGTATTCGTTCTTCCCCAATTCCTACGGGGAGAACGGTCCCCGTGAAGGAACATGCAAACCGGCAGCGGGGATTCTATTGAGTCCCACAGGGAGTGCAAGAAAAAACCCGGCGACGATTGGGGCGCTGACCCGGATCAAGACAGCTACACATCCCCAAAACCCGCGGAAACGCTGAGCCTTTGTCGAAATAAACTGTCTTGATGCGCGTAAATACCTAATGGTAAATTCCGGTCTCTTTTCGTCTGGAACTTTTCGAAACCTCCCTTCTTCACAGGGTCTCTCTACCTCTTTATTTCTCAAGGAAACAGTATGAGCACTCCTTACAAGCTTGAATATATCTGGCACGATGGCTACCAGCCGACCGCCAATCTTCGCAGTAAAACCAGGATTATCGATCGAGACAGCGAACCCACGCTGGAGGATTGTCCCCAGTGGGCTTTCGACGGCAGTTCGACCGAGCAGGCCGAGGGCGGCTCATCCGACTGTCTCCTCGACCCGGTCAACATCATTCCCGACCCGGGCAGGAGAAACGCCTACCTGGTCATGACCGAGGTCAAGAACGCCGATGGTTCCGTCCACCCCTCCAATACCAGGGGCGGCTGGGATGACAACGACGACCTCTGGGTCGGGCTCGAGCAGGAATACGTCCTCATGGACGGTGACAGGCCCGCCGGCTTCCCCGCCGAGGGCTACCCGGGGCCCCAGGGTCCCTACTACTGCTCCGTCGGACACGGCAACGTAGTCCTTCGCCAGCTTGTCGAAGAGCACCTCGATGTCTGTCTCGATGCCGGCCTCAAGGTCACGGGCATCAACGCCGAGGTCATGCTCGGACAGTGGGAATACCAGATCTTCGGGAAGGGCGCCAAGAACGCGGCCGATGCCGCTGTCTACTCCCGCTACCTGCTCTATCGAACCGCCGAGCAATACGGCGTCACGGTCGACCTGCATCCCAAGCCGGTCAAGGGTGACTGGAACGGAAGCGGAATGCACTGCAACTTCTCGACCACGAAGATTCGCGACGGAAGTGGTGACGCACAAGCCAATGAAGCTTACATCACCTCGATCTGCGAAGCCTTCGGGGAAACCCACGATGAGCATATCGCCGTCTACGGTGCCCACAATGAACAGCGCCTGACCGGTCTCCACGAGACCCAGTCGATCGACCAGTTCAGCTACGGGGCCTCGGACCGCGGCGCCTCGATCCGGATCCCCATCGGTACGGTCAACGCTGGCTGGAAGGGCTACCTCGAAGACAGGCGTCCGGCCTCCAACGCCGACCCCTACCAGATCATCAGCATGATCCTCGCCACCCTGGCGAAGGTCGATGGCGAAACAGGCAAAGCAGAGGCCTGATCCCGGCCGCGCTGGCGAAGGTCGACGGTTGATCTGCTGACAGCACGAATTCAGAGAGCCGTCCTTCCCCCGGGAAGGGCGGCTCTTTTTTCTTTCCCAACCGCGAACTCGAACCCTTTGCCCCCTTGAATGCCGGGTGCCATGGGTATTAGGATAGTCGGTCCGCCCCCTGGTAGAGGGCGCGCGGAAACGCGAAATCAATTCAACAGAACAGAACTCAGAACTCTTAAGGAGAATATGCCATGGACGTTCCCGATACGATGAAAGCCCAGGTCTTCTACGAGCCGGAGCAGATGACCCTCGAGGAAAAGGCTGTTCCCGCGATCGACCCCGAGCAGGTACTCGTCAAGGTACACGCCACCGGGATCTGCGGCTCGGATGTCGCCTATTACTTCGGCAAGAGCTCGGTCGGAACCGAGTCCGGCAAGGGCCCCCTGGTGCTCGGACATGAGCTCTCCGGCATCGTGGCGAAGGTTGGCGCCCTAGCGGCCGAGAAGGGCGGTTTCGCCGTTGGCGACCCCGTCGTCGTCAATCCCGTACAATCCGACGTCGATTCGCCCTGGACCCAGAAGGGCCTCTCCAACGTCGACCTCGGAACCGTGGTCGGCGTGTCGGTCGACGGCGGCTTCGCCGAGTACTGTGCCTCGCACTGGTACTGGACCGTGAAGGTTCCCCAGGACATGAACCTCGACATCGCCGCCTCGGCCGAGCCTCTCGCCTGCGGCCTCTACGCCGTTAAAAACCTGAACATCGAGGCCGGGCAGTTTGTCACCATCTTCGGACCCGGCCCCATCGGGATCATGATGGTCCAGATGGCGAAGGTCTACGGAGCCGGTAAGGTGCTGCTGGTGGGAACCCGCGATGAGCGTCTCGATGTCGGCAAAGAGCTCGGTGCCGACCTCATCGCCAACACCAAGGACCCGGAGTCTCCCGACTACGTCGAGGATCTCGGCCAGTTCATCCAGGACAACAACGATGGCGAGCTCTCCGACCGGACGATCCTCGCCACCAGCAACCTCGGGGCGATCAAGTCGGGCGTCGATACCGCAGGCAAGGCCTCGACGGTCGTCATCTTCGGACTGCCCGGAGACGATGACGTCCACAGCGTCAGCGGGATCGAGTGCATGCTCAAGGACATGACGATCCGCTACTCCTGGCTGGCGCCGGACACCTGGCCCGAAGCCGTCGACCTTCTGCACAGCGGCAAGGTCCGGGTCGAGCCGATCCAGAGCTACAGCTTCGCGCTCGAGGAGCTAGGCGACTCGCTACGCAAGGTCAAGGACCGCGAGGGCAATGCGATCAAGCCGCTGATGAAGAACTGATTCATTCGCCACCGGGTTGAATCAAGGCGGGGTCCGCTGTCTTTCATGACGGCGAGCCCCGCCTTTTTTGATTCGAACAGCCGCTCAATCGTTGACGTTGTCGCCGCCGGTCAGGAAGCCCATATCCCTGTTGGAGGTATTCCTGCTCCCTCCCCCAACGACCGAGTGATCGCCATTGGCGGTGTTGTTACGGCCGCCGCCGATAAAGGAGAACTCTCCGTAGGCGAAGTTACCTCCGCCTCCGCACACGGTAGAACCCCTTGCCTCGGCCGAGTTCCCCCAGCCGCCGCTAACCGTGGCGGCTCTTCCAATGGCGTAGTTGCTGTCTCCCCCGCCAACAGCGGCCGCCTCGCCATTGGCGATATTGTTAAAGCCGCCCGCCACCGTTGAGAGCCAGCCTCCCATGCTGTTGCGGGCGCCGACGATCAGCCCGCCCCAGCTCCAGTAATTGTTCATCGCGCCCACTACGAGATTGTGGGATCCGGTCCTGTAGTTGCCATCGTCGGTATCGCCGACTCCATCATCGGTACGATTCTCCTGGTAGCCGATGATCAGGTTGCCGAGACCATTGGTGAGATGGGTGCTTGGATTCCATACATCTCCCCCGCTGTCTCCCCAGCTCGATCCCATCCCGTTCACAAGCTGCAGGTTCGCGCCTGTAATGATAATTGTAGGCAGCCGGGTGCCCTGGTTGCCTATCGGGACCTGGGCCAGGCTCAGGTGGCTCAGTATTTCAGCCTGCTCCGCCGTAAGAACCGGACCGGCCTGGGCGCAGGCGACTGGCACCGGCTCATCCCCTCCGTTAAAAAGCCAGCGCAACAGGTAGACCGCATCGCCGATATCCCGGGCGCCGTCGCCGTTGGTATCACCGTTGACTGCGGCGGTCGGATCTTCATCACCGCCGGCAAGCGCTACCAGTTCGAGCGCGATAACCCCGAGGATCGCCGCGTTGAGAAAGAGAGCGAAGAGAATCAGGCGTTTCATAGGATTACTCCTTTCAGGATGGTTCTGAGTTCCGGAGCCAAATGCACGGCGTGGTACCTATCAGGACCTTCCTTAGTTCACGCCTGTTGACCCGTCATTTCCATTATACCCCGTTAATTTTCCTCGCCTTCCCAACATTCCAGAATCCAGCGATAAGGACCCGGCCAGCCTCTAAAACAGGATCGAGCGGCCGCCGTGCAAAAGAAAAGCCAACCGGGGTATCATGACCCGGTAAACGACAAAGGGAAAATGACCGCGCAAGGAGCGCCGCCTTGAAGAATCCGGATCTCAAACTACCCAGCCTGGCAGATGTAGAGAGCGCTCGCGAGAAGATCCGTCCCTGGCTGCCCCCCACCGCGTTAGGCTCCTATCCCGCGCTCTCGGCTCTCGCCGGAGTCGAGCTCCTCGTCAAGCACGAGAACCACCAGCCCATCGGCGCCTTCAAGGTCAGAGGAGGCATCAACCTGCTCAGCCGTATCAGCGAGGAAGACCGGCAGCGGGGAGTCATCTCCGCCTCGACCGGCAATCACGGCCAGTCGATCGCCTACGCCGCGAAGCTCTTCGGGGTGCGAGTTGTCATCACCGTACCCGAGGATGCAAATCCCTCGAAGGTAGACGCGATGCGAGCTCTTGGCGCCGAGGTCGTCTTCCACGGGGAGGATTTTGACTCCGCCCGGGAAGAGGTCGAACGCCGCAGCGAGGCAGAGGGCCTGCGCTATATCCACTCGGCCAACGAACCCCTGCTGATCGCGGGGGTGGGGACCTGCGCGCTGGAGATCATCGAGGAGGAGCCCGACCTCGACGCACTTATCGTTCCCATCGGAGGGGGAAGCGGGGCCGCGGGGGCGGGAATCGTGCTCGAGAGCGTGAGTCCCGAGACCAAGCTCATCGGAGTACAGGCAGAGGAGGCGCCGGCCGCCTGGCTCTCCTGGAAGGAAGGACGTCTCGTCGAAGCACCCATGACCACTTCGGCCGAAGGTCTCGCGACCCGCTGCGCCTTCGAGCTCACCCAGGACATGCTCAGACGGCACCTCGATGACTTTGTCCTCGTCAGCGAGGAAGAGATGAACGAGGCCGTGCGAATCCTGCTCGAGAAAACCCGTAACCTGGCCGAACTGTCGGGAGCCGCGGCCCTCGCCGCGGCGCTGAAGCTCAAGGACAGGCTCGCCGGGAAAAAAACCGCCGTGGTGCTCAGCGGCGGCAACATCTCGACCGTGCAACTGCGCGAGATGCTGCGCACGACCTGAAGCGTCAAGGGGCCACGCTGGGAGAAAGCAAGGCCCATTGGAGATCAGTGAATCAGGAGATCAGCCTCGGCCCCTGCCGCCGGAGCGGCCCCTGCCGCTGGAACGTCCCCGGCCATCAAAGCGGGCGCGATCCTCGTCTTCGCCTTCCCTGCGATCATCGTCGCCGGTATCGCCGGTATCGCCGGCATCGCTGGCGCTGCTGCCGAATTCCTCGGAACTGGCATCGATCTCGATGGTCTGGACCGAACACTGCTGACCGGAGTTGATCGAGATGAAGAGATAGGACGTCTGCTCAGGATTGATTTCCCCGTAATAGCTCTGGTACTCACCGGCCTTCCACTTGACAGGCTTGCCGTTAACCGAGAAGTTCACGCTCTTGCCCACGCGCACAATCCGAACACGGTTCCAGCCCGCCTTCAATTCGATCTCAAGGCGCTTGGAGCGCAGGTCATCGGAGGTGATCCCGACACACCGGCCGCCGGATACGTTGACCGTCGCCGAGAAGTCGCCCCGCAGAAGCCTCTTGGAACTCAGCATGGCGTATCTCCAGATGCCGGTGGTGTTCTTGGCAGCAAGAGCCTCACCGCGCCGGGCGAGAGTCATCTTTTCAAGCGAATGACGCTTCCAGCGCCTGTCCTGGTAACAAAGGACCTGCAGTTCCGAAAGCTTGACTCCACGAAAGGCGCCGATTTCCTTTTCGATCTCGGCCAATCTCTTCTGAATCCGGACCTGGCTCAGGCCCTCAAGCCCGGCAAGCAGCTTGCCATACCAATAGGCCGCCCTCATCAGGCAACTGATCCGGACAAGATCCTTGTTCGCCTGCGCCTGCTCCCACCAGCCGTCAGCGACCCCCTGGAGCTCCAGGGGGACAGCAGAGGCGCTGAACTCAGCAGCGGCCAGCTTCTTGAACTCGCCCTCGGGTCCCTTGCCCAGCAGCGGCATACCTGATTTCCAGTCGCGCTTGTAGAGAGCTATAAACTCTCCTATAACCCCGTTGGCCTCGACATTCTCCGGATTTCCGGCGAGCTTCTCGATAACCGGTTTGACCTCTTCAAAGCGCTTTTCAAGCACCTTGATATACTTTCCCTTGTCCTTGGCAATGCCCAGGAGGAGCTTGTCCCGTGCGGCCCTCTTGCGAGCGAGCCCGGCGAACCTCTCGGCAGCCGGGTAGTCATCCGTGTGGATCGCCAGGTCGACGAGATTCATCCACTCGTCGAAAACGGTCTCCTCTGTGATGAGCGACTTGGTCCTTGGGAAAGCGGACAGCAGGCTCTCCTTGACCTGAACCGGATTGATCAGGTAGCCCTCATCCATCAGGGTGTAGGCATCCAGAGCGGTCTCAAGGTCGGCGCTGCGGGTGGAGAGGTCCATGGCCTCCTTGAGGAGAACGAACCTCGCGACCATGTCAGCCTTCTCCCGCTTCGCCTTGGCGAAGAGCACCTTGGCAAGGTCACGCCGCGCGGCGATACCTCTCTTCGAGTACTCGGACTTGAAGAGCTTCTTGATAAGCTTGCTCGTCTCCTCCTGCTCAAGCGGAGGAGGCTGAGGGAGCTTACCCGCCTGGGAAAAAGCCGGAAGAGAATACGCGAAAGCCACCAGGCAGATGAAAATCGGTGCGATATATCGATTCAATGCGGCCTCCTGTAACCTGTTACATCCGAAACTCTTCGGATGGAATCAAACCCCTGCCGACAAAACAAGGTTCATAAAAACCCCGAAACCGGTAAAAAAAACGGCCTCAAACAGGCAGGACAACGACATCCTGCACCATGAGCCTGAATGCTGCAAGCGGAAGACAATTAACGACAATCCGCAATCAACCCCGACCTCAGCGCCTGCATTGGCTCATACAGCCCTCGATGCGTACGCATTCGGCTCCCAGGGCCGGAGCGGGACCGTTCTGGAACATGTAAGAGAGCAGGTAGACCGCATCTGAAAGGTTGACAGCGGAATCGCCGTTTGAGTCAAGGACGGCAAGATTTCCTCCCTCGCCCAACCCCTCACCCTCACAGGGAAGCTCGGCCGGAACACCCAGGTAGAGCCGCCGCAGCAGGCGAACGGGATCTGAAATGTCCAGGATGCCATCCTGGTTGGCGTCTCCGGGTAAGCGAAGGCCGCGCGGTCCGCCGCCATCTTCTGCGTAGCCCGGGGTACCGAGCTCGACGGCGCCGGAACGCCAATTGTCGGAATCACTCCAGGTATCCAGCTCCGCGAAGGGATCATTGACCACCAGGGTGAAGCCTTCACCGTCGGCGGCCGGATACCAATCGGCATATTCCAGTTCGAGAAGCGTCTCCCCGAACCGGCCCTTGAGCTCTACGCGCTCACCGCCATTGCTCATCTTCCCGGAATATTCACCCGCCACCAGGATTCCCTCGGCACCGTAACGCGAAGAGAAGGCGGCGAGGTTCTTGACCACGAGCACATGCTCACCAGGGGCCAGGGCATCGATTCCCGCCTCTGAAAAATCAAACCTCACCGCGCCGGCGAGTGAGATGCCGTCAAGATCGAGAACCCGGTCGCCGGTGTTCATCCACTCGATGAACTCGTAGTCCTCCGTGGCGAAGCCGGCGCCCGGCGCCGCGTCCGGCGGGTGGTACATGAGCTCGGTGATCCGCAGGGGGAAGCTCCCCTCTACGATAAAGAGCGCCTCGCCCAACGCGCTCCACTCGCCATCTTCCCTGGTACGCGCCTTGACCAGCATCGTCTCATCTATAGCAAAGGGCTGCGTATAATCGAGGGCCCCCTCTTCGGAAGGATCGGATCCATCCGTCGTATAGAAGACGCTGCCCTCGGGAAGCCCCACCTCGACAGTTCTCTCGACCAGGGCCGCCCGGATAAGAAAATCGCTGCTCGTACGGCTGAAGTTCAGTCCGTGGATCGCGAGGACATTCGATCCGACCCGCAGATGATCGGCAAACCCCGGGAGCTCAAAGATCTCCGGATTCCCTGGATCAGCCTCGTTGGAGCCGACGGCTCTCGAATTCCACACCAGGCCGCCGGCGTCCGGAGCATTCTCCGCAGCCAACCGCTCGCCGTTGATGTAGGCGACAAAGCCGTCATCGTAATCCATCAGCAGAACCAGGTTGGTCATCTCCCTGATCGCAGCCTGGTCGGCGAGGGTGAACGGGATCCGCACGAAGGTCGCGGTGCCCCCCGGATCGCCGGTCATCTCCTCACCGACATCGATACCGATCGCCTCCTGGTAGCCGTTGGAATTCTCATACCCGACCCCGCCGGAGCCGTCGCGCCAGCTCTCGCCATGCGTTCCTTCCACGTACTCCGGCAGCTGCCACTCGTCGCCCAGGTCTCCATTACGCGGCACGCAGACACTGAGAGAAGAATCATGGTCTATCACCGGCGTATCTACAAACCGCTCCAGCCCGGCAACTCCCATGGACAACTCAGCTCCGGAAGCGGCCCGTCCTCCATGCAGGACACGGCCATCTACGAGAAAGGTCGGAACTGGAACATCAGGATACCAGCCGGCGTTGCGAATCTGGTTGATAACGATCCCGGTTCGACGGGGAATGAAGTCCGTTCGCAGCCTGCTGCGCTCGGATTCCCACTGGTTGTCCCGCGTCCAGACGGTTCCCCCCCACCGCCAGCGGGCCGTCTCCGCCACGAGGGTTGTCTCGATCTGTTCAGCCCGCAGATCGAAGAGCTCCTGGACACGCTCCGGGGTGAGCACTCCCCCGTTGAAGAGGTGCTTGTGGATCCTGTCGGCCAGGAGCCGGCGAAACGGCTCGTGTCTCATGCTGTCGCGAAAGAGGTTGCCGGGGCCGGGCTGGTTGAGGTTGGCGTCGGTGGTGTGGCGAAAGGTGATGTCCGCGTCCCAGTTGAAGAAGCGATAGCCGCCGAGCCCGGGCGTGCTCGGTCCCCCAGCCATCCAGTTGTGGTTCCAGCTCCAGTCCCAGTCATTGCCGGTGTAGAAATTCAGCACCATGTAGTCGGCCAGGCAGGTGAAGTCGATCCAGCTACTGGCGGTCTCGTAATTATTGAGAATTCCGGGAAGCCGGGCCCAGGCAGGCGAGGCCGGTCCGATGGTACGCCCTGAGTTGATCGACTCGTATTGCTCCTTTTCTCCCCCGAGGTAGGAGGCCATGAAGGTCCGCGTCGGCCGCTCCAGCATGTGGTAGTGCCCCCAGTAGGTGCCGTTGATGTAGACGTGCACAAAGCGGCCGTGCAGAGAGAGCTGCCCCATCTCGAAGAGCGCGTCGTGATGCCAGCGGTTGCGGAGATAGAGAGCATCTGAGGGCCGCTGCGCCCCGGCGCCGAGATAGAAGACCGAGTCATGGGAGCCGCTGCGCAGGTCGAGCTGGTCAAACGATTCGGCGGCGCCCTCGCCGTAGCGCGTTCCCTCGAAGACCGGGTACTTCAGCTTCGAGTAGCCGTACTCGGCGCGGAAATAGAGCCGCATGGTGTTCTTGGGGTAATTGACGCTGTGGCCGCCGACCCGCTTGATCCCGGCGTCGACCTGGAAGCCCTCCCGGCCTCCGTAGTCGAGCATTTCGATGGATGCCTTCACCGGGGAACTGAAATTGATTCCCAGCGGAGTCACGATCGAGATCGAGGGCATCTCGCTGAGCGCCTGCTCCAGGAGCGGGCCGTAGACCCCGTGCGAGGTGATGTCCCGCAGCATGACCGACTGGGTAACGACATCGGCCGGGAAGATGTAGGTCTGGGTGTCGACGTTGCTCGGCTCGAGGCCATCCTTGAAGGCCGCCGCCCTCAGGGTCGTCGTCCCGTTGACGCTGAGCGGCCCGGTATAGATCGTACCCCGGGTAGCTGTGGGTTCGCTGCCATCGAGAGTGTAGCGAATCGTCGCCTCCTCGGTGGCGCAGGCTATCTCGACATCGAAGCCCTGCTCGTAGACGCCGCGATCGACGCTGAAGCGGGTGTCCGCGACGAATCCCGCCGAGCCGCCGGCATCATTGGGAGAGCCCGGGCTCGGGTTCGCAAAATAACGGTCGGCGAATTCCGCCACCCCCACCAGCTCCGGCAGGAGGAGAAAATCCTCGCTCTCGACGTCATCGTTGAGGCCATGAACAGCCAGGATGTTCTCTCCATCGCGAAGCAGGTCGACCCTGTCGGTGATGTCGATATTTTCCTGTCGCAAAGCCGTGGCGACCGGCCGGTCCTCGAGGGCGGCCGAGTCGTAGCCGGCATTGTCCGGGGCGTTGCGCCGGGCGAGCTCTTCTCCATTGAGATAGGCGATGAATCCATCGTCGAACCTGACCCGCAGGCGCAACGAATCGATGTCCAGGGGCAAGGATGCCTCGAAAGGAATCCGCAGGTAGACCGAGGAGCTAACGCCTCGCAGGGCATCCTCGACATCGGTCTCGACGAAGGAAGAGAGACCACCGAGCTCCAGGGGATGAACTCCCTCGCTCAGGGCGCGGATGTGACCAGGGCCGAGAGCCTCGCTCCAGACGGCGACATCATCGATCTGGCCGTCAAAGTAATTACCTGCAGCATCGTTGGAGAAGCCGATATGGATCTGGCGCTGCCAGTCGAAATCCGACGAAGACTTGGAACCTCGCCTTACCAGGGTCCCATCGACGTAGATCTTCTGCCCTCCCTCGCCGACGACATGGGCGGCATGGTGCCATTGGCCATCTGCGAAGTTTCTCCCGGAAGAGGCGATGGTCTGGTTGTTCCAGACCCTCGTGGCGATATTTCCGGCGCTCAGGTAGACATGCCGGTCATGACCGCCGGCGCCGAGGTCTCCATCGACGACGCTGAACAGCCCCCGCCCCCCGGTCTCCGTCCTGAACCAGAAAGAAGCCGTATAGGCCGTCTCGGAGACATCGATCACGACGCTGACGTAATCGTTTGATCCATCGAAGCTGAGGGACTGGCCTCCGCCTATCTGCTCCGGGGCCTGGTCGCTGAAATCCGCTCCATGGAGGACCCCCCCATGACCAAGACCGGAAGTGTCGTTGACGTTTCCATCGAAACTCCAATAGCCGATCGGATGATCTACCGGCGGACCGCCGCCGGAGGGATAACCGATCCCGGTATTGACCGGTATCCAGCCGGCAACCTCGCTGTCATTGAAACCAGCCAGGCTGCCGTTCCAGGAGAGGCCCAGGAAGCCGGTCGAGGGTACGAGCATCCTCGCCCCCGCACCTTCCCGCACCAGCCGGTCTCCGACCTGGCTCTCGCCGCTGCCGAATGAGAAGCCGCCCTGCTGCTGGGGAAAGGCCGGGGCGAACTCGGTCGTGGGAAATCCATCCGGGCCAACCAGGGCGAGGTATTCTCCATCTCCATCGAGGCTGAAATTCGTGTGGAGCTCCCCGCCGGCAGCCCGCCTGTCCTTGCCGGAGGCGAACACGACCAGGTAGCTTCCCGCGCCCAGGTTCATCGCCGGCAGGGGCCACTTGAAGAGATCTCCCGAATCATCGCTCAGGTACCAGCCCTCGAGCGAGGCGGCCTCACTGCCACTATTGTAGAGCTCGATCCAGTCTGGGCTGTCGCCATCCGCATCGGAGAGCCCACCGTCGTTCACGGCGAGGAATTCGCTGATCACGATGTCCTGCTGCGCGCACAGCCTCCCCGCCGCAAGAAAGCTGAGAAGAAACAGGAACCCGTGGAAAGTGGTACGCATTTAATTGCTTTCGGGATCAAAGCCGAGTCGTGAACAACCCCCCTGGCTACAGGCATCTATGATACGCATAGTTCATACGACAACGAAGCTTCTTGTCGCCGCCGCTGGAAAGCGAGCGGCGACAACAGGTTGCCGATCCCCCGAAAATCAGGACCCGGAAGAAGGATGCCACAGCAGCAGCTCGAGCGGCAGGGCGATGGAGCTGATGCGAACCTCGTCAATGAAAGCACGCGCATCGAGATCGATTTTTCCAGCGTGAAAACCGCGGCCAACCGTCCAGGTGCCGACATGGTTGATGAGGGATCCTGAAAACTCCGTCGAGCCCTGCAGATGGCAGCGATTGCCCTCGACCAGATAGAATCTCATTTTCGATCCATCGCTCATGGCGGCAACGTGGTACCACTTGCCGATTTCAACCGGATCCCGGGTGGCGAGAGTACGCGCCTTGCCTTCTGAGTCGATGGCGACGATCGCGATGCGGTTATCCTCGCGCAGCCCGAGCTGCAGCGGCGCGCTCGCCGCCTCCGTCGGCTTGCCGTCCTCACCGACGATCGTCTGCCTGCGCCCGAGCTCGACCGGCCGGATCGACGCCTCCACCGTCCACTGGGTAAAGGGAAAGGTGTTGATGACGTTCATGTGCGTGCGGGAGCGACCGTAGTCGGTGTAGAGGTCACGCGTGGCCCCCTTTCCAGCGATGGAATCATCCAACGCCCCGCGGTTCTCGAGCCCGAGCCGGGGAACGGTTGCGGCCGGCACCTCGGCTCCGCCGCGCGGCGCGTTGCCGGCGGCGTAGGCGTAGAGATGGTTTCGCTGGCCGGAAACATCGCGCACCGCGATGGAGTCGCGCTTCTTGCGATCATGCGGCACCAGCTCGCCCGCCGCGGTGTCCTCGAAGCGCCAGTAGGCGACGGTGTAGGCCCGCGAGCGCTCGGCATCGCCCAGCTCCCGAAGCGGAGCGTAGAGCGCCTGGTGCGCCTTCGCAAGCTTCTCCGCGTCGAACTTGAGCACCTCGCGGTCGTAGGTCATCAGGCCGTTGACCTCGACCTCGACATCCGTGGTCTGGGTGTAGATCGCGGCGCTCAAACAGGTCTCGATCATCGGACGCAGCCTCCTGATCAGACCGAGGTAGTTCTTCTGCAGGTCGGCGCGGTTTTTGAAGCTGCGGTAGCCCCAGTTCTTTTCGTTCTGCCAGGTGTGTCCCTTGAGCGGCAGGCCGAGCCCACCGTACTCGCCGAGCACCGCGGCGCGCGCGCTCTCCGCCGGGGGTCTCCGCGGCCCCGGGTATTGGTGAATGTCATGAACGTGGCCGATGCCGAAGTCATTGCCGCCGCTGGCGGAGATGACGAGACGGCCGGGATCTTTCTCTTCGATGCGGCGGGTCACGCGCGCGGTATCGAACTGCCCCCAGGCCTCGTTGAAGGGAACCCAGGCGACGATGGAGACCTGGTTGCGGTGGGTGTCGATGAGCGCGTCGAGCTCCCGGTCGAATTGCGCTTTTTCTCCCTCATCGCGGCGAAGCTCGGTGCCATCGAGCGGCCAGCGCGCGTTGACGCCGCCGTTGGGCATGTCCTGCCAGACCAGCAGGCCCATGCGGTCGCAGTGGTAGTACCAGCGCAGGGGCTCGACCTTGACGTGCTTGCGGACCATGTTGAAGCCGAGCTTCTTCGTGACCTCGAGGTCGTAGCGCAGCGCCTCATCGGAGGGCGCCGTGTAGAGCCCGTCGGGCCACCAGCCCTGGTCGAGCGGCCCGAACTGAAAGAGCGGCTTGCCGTTGAGCAGAATCCGCGGAATCCCGTTCCTGTCCTTGCCCAGCGCGACCTTGCGCATGCCGAAGTAGCTCTTTACGCGGTCTACTATCGTCCCACCTGAGAGCAGCTCCACCTCGAGATCGTAGAGCTTCGGATTCCCCGGGCTCCAGAGCTCGAACTCTTTCAGCGCCAGCTCAACGACGCTCCCCGCGGCTCCTTCGCCGCTGACGCCAAGGGCTGGAATACTAACCCTGGCCTTCACGCTGTCCGTCCCGAGGGTCCTGACCTTCACCTTCAGCCTTTTGCCATCTACGTCGGGTACGATACGCAGGGATTCGATGGATGTCAGCGGCACCGCCTCGAGCCAGACGGTCTGCCAGATTCCCGTGACCGGGGTGTACCAGATCCCCCGCGGCTTGCTGACCTGCTTGCCGCGCGGCTGCGGGCCCTCGTCGCTGGGGTCCCACACAGAGGCATCGAGCCGCTGGCTGCCGCCGCCGGGCGTGAGCAACTCGGTCACGTCGAAGGTGAAGGGATCGTACCCGCCGCGATGGCTCCCGGCCGACTTGCCGTTGACCCAGACCTTCGCCTCCCAGTCGACGGCTCCGAAGTGCAGCAGGACCCGCCTGCCCTTCCAGCTCCCGGGCACCTCGAAGGTCCGCCGGTACCAGACCCGCTTCTCCTTGCCGACCATCCTGCCGACGCCCGAGAGAGCTGATTCGACCGGAAAGGGAACCAGGATCTTTCCATCTGCCTGTTTCGGACTCTCCGCGTCCGCCGGACGGATCGCGTAGTCCCACAGCCCGTTCAGGTTGACCCAGTCGGGGCGCGCCAGCTGCGGGCGCGGGTACTCCTGGTGGACCTTCGCGGGCGAAACGGTCTTCCCCCAGCGCGTCATCAGCTTCGCTCCGGCGGGCTTCCACTGGGCGTGAGAAGAAGTGACGCAGTGCAGCAGCAGGAAAAAGGCCGCCAAAAAAGCAGGCGAGTGAATTCTGGCGTGAATCATTTCATTCCCTCGGTTAAGCAGCACTGGCATGCAAGGAGCCGGATGGTTTTTGATCCCGGTCTCCTGTGAGACTACCGGTTCACCCCGAAAGCAAACCCGCAGGGATTGTACTCGAAAGCCCCTGCCGCAACAGCGACAGGCTGTACAGACCGGCAGGTGAGAAACCTAGGGAGCCTTCGCGCCGGGCTGGATCCGAACGAGATTCTCATCGGCGAGGGCTCGCAGAATCGTCCGGCCATCCTTGCCGAGCTTGAAGACCCCGTAGCGGGCCTTCCCGTACGCTTCGCCCCGGCCTTCCTCGAAGAAAAAAGACGCGGAACCGACATGGACCCGCCACCCGCCTCTATTGCTGTAATGAAGCAGTCGTTCGTTTTCAGCCAGGGGATCCCCATTCCACATTCTCTTAAAGAATACGACCCGCCTTTCATCCAGCCTGACAACGATCTTGCCGGCATCGGGGATCTCTATTTCCGCAGCTCCTCTGATCCTCTCAAACTCCTTGCGCAGGTTCTCCACAATCCTGTAGTTGAGCCGCATATAGTCGCCCTGCAGGAGTGAGCGCGGATCCACCGGTGCCAGCTCGAAATAGACCTCCTCGCCGGTCGCGATGAAATGCTGCTTCCTGTAGATTCCGAAATTCAAGACGGCCAGGACGACAAGCCCCAGGGCCAGGGTCAGCTTCAGCCTCATGCGTCCGCCTCCTCGCCGACTTCACCGCGGCAGAAAAGAAACCGGCCCGCGACCATGGCCAGGCCGCTGCCGACCAGCACGGCTGACTTCTCGGTGAGCGTCAGCTCCATATCGTAGTACCAGTGAAAGAGGAAAACCGGCACCAAGAGTCCGCCGACGGCCGTCAGCAGACGGTCGTGGTGGCCGTAGCCATAGACCAGCAGGCAGACCCCGAGCAGGATCCCCGGAGAGATGAAGAAACCGCAGGCGAGGGTGGCCAGCATCGCCGCGAGCAGTCGGAAACTCCTGAAGGCCCGGCGTCTCCCGGCGGCTCTCACCATCAGCGCGATCAGGCCCCCGGTCAGCAACAGGCCGAGCACCATCACGAATGGAAAGCCAGATCTCTCTTCGAGCTCGGGGCCCTGCATGGTCAGCAGAAATACGTTTACCGTCAGGCCCCCCACCAGGGCATAGGCCATCGGCAGGAACTTCCGGCCCACCCGCCCGCTGAGAAGATGAGCGGCCAGACAGGCCTGCAGGGAAGCCAGGCCGCAGATGCTCAGTCCCATGGGAATAAAGGCTTCAGCAGCTCTATTGAAAAATCCATCTTCGATAATCGCGGCTGTCAACGCACAGCAGACACCCAGGCAGGAGAGGAAGCGGTCGATCGTCAGCCGGTAGACGAAATAGGTCGCGCCGGTGATCAGGCCCAGCCCGAAGAAAATTCCCCATTCATCGAAGGCTTCGGAGAACTCCAGCACGAAGAGGGTCTTGCCAACCGCCATCCAGGTGAAGGACAGCACCGTGAGAAACGTCTTCAGGAAGAAAGCATCACCCTCCTTCTGCGACCGCTTCCACAGTCCGAAAGCGGCGGCAATGAAGGCCAATCCCCAGACGAGAAAAGGTCCATCATCGTCGATGAGCTCACTTGTGAAAAGAAAACCGAGGAGGAAGAGCGAAGAGATGAAGGCGCCGAGGCCGATGAGGGCGCGCAGGTAGAGCGGAGGATCATCGCGGGTGTGCAGCTTCCTGATGAACTCAGACGCCTTCTCCCTGTCCGCGAGCTGGCCCTCGCTCTGCAGCCTGGCGAGGAGGCCCGGGATCGTATATTGAGCCTGGTATTCAGACATCCTTCTCCCCCCCGGCTACCGCAGTTTTTTCAGTCTCGGCCGCGGGCTCCTTGAGAACCTTCATAACGTGCCAACAAGCCCCGGCGAAAATCCCGATGGTAACAATCGCCATAAAGAGCAGCTTCAACTCCACCCCGCCCCGCCCCGAACCCTCAAATACCACCCGTGCGACAGACACCTCGACAATGAGAGCCCAGAAAAGACAGGCGGCGGAAAAACACCACATATCCCTGGTCCTGAACCGGTAGAACCAGTAAGTAAACGATCCCCCGGCAAGCCCGATGAGAAGGCTGAACACATATTCCTGCTCATAATCAACGATGCTTGCCAGCACAGGAATCAACAGCGCATACAGCACGGCGAGAACAAGCGGCAGGCGCGTCCACTGATTCGGCAGCCAGCTGACGCCCCGGGAGCAGGCAAGCTCCCGCGCGACGAGGACCGCGCCATTGAGAACCGCGTAGATAGCGGCCAGGTTGATTTCAGCAGCACCTCTGAGAAAACCAGCCTGAGCGACATACAGGCCGCAGGCCAGGTTCGTCACCACGAGCCACACGCCCCACAGTGGAACGAACCGGGCCAGCAGGACCCAGCCGAAAATCAAAGCTGACCACTGGGCGAAGAGATCCCATGCATCGGCCCCGGTCTGGTAGACCTGGCCAAAGACCGCCAGGAAAACACCCACCAGTACACCGGCTCCCAGCAACAGGACCTTCCCACTCAACCGTTCGAGACCGTAGAACCAGACGCCGGCAAGGCACAGGATCAGGCCGACCTCGATCCCTCCCAGCTTCACCAGGCCCGAGAGGCTGTTCCAATTGGCGGCGAAGAAGAAAACGACCCCTGTCAGGATGAGGGCCGCCCCGAGAACCAGCAGGAGCCTCGATGCCCACAGCCGCCAGAGCCGCGCGGGGCTGAGAAGCTCGAAGGCATACAGCCGCGCCTCCCGATCGAGCAGCCCGGCGAAATAAAGACGCGAGACCTGCTGCCGGGTGGCTGGAACCTTATCGAGGTCTACCGTTGCGGTTTCTTCACTCATGGCCGGCCTCTTACCGGGAAAGATTGCACAATAAATAGTAAGCGGCCAAATTATTTACGCGGAACCGGGCGCTCGCCAAAAAGAAGGCCTGCCCGGCGAACCGCCGAAACAGGCCTTAACCTGGTGGGCCCACTTGGACTCGAACCAAGGACCGTCAGATTATGAGTCTGCTGCTCTGACCAACTGAGCTATGGGCCCGTCATTATTCAATGAAAGAAATTCAGCCGTTCAGGCGCGCGTAGATCGCCTCGGTGAGCTTCACCTCCTCGACGGGAAGGGTCTGCAGGGTCTGCCACTCGGCACTGCCGGCAATCGGTCTCGACTTCGGCACCGAGACACTGGAAGGATCGGATGCGCCCGAGCGAGGCTCGTTCACCTGCGTCAGCAGCCGAATCGTAACCTCGGGCTGCCAGTGACCGGTGTAGGTCTTGCGCACATAAACCGTAACCTGCTTCTGCGACTTGGCTCCTCCCAGGAGCCCGACCTTGCTCAGAGCCAGGACGTGCTGGCTCCTGATCGCGGTGGACGCCATCGGATAGTGCTCCTTGACGACCACCTCGGCAGCACCGAGAACATCGACAAATTTCTTCCCCGCAGGGGCCTCCGGGTAGACCTGCGGAAAACCGCCAAGCCCGCCATCGCCGCAACCAGCAAGCAGAATGACCGTTCCCAACATCAAGATAGAGCTGCGCATCGTGATCCTCCTGAAGAATTAGCCGCCATCCCCAACCTTTTAACTTCACTCAAACCCGGCAGAATAAGTGTCCTGCCAGGCCTGCTGTGGGGATTGTAGGCCCATGTGTCCCAAGACTCACAGTATTTATTCCCAATAACGCAAAGAGGCCCGCTCCTGCGGGCCTCTCTATTCCAATTCTGACCTCTCCAACCATTCAGGGAGCTGGATTGTAAGCACTCGATGAGTCCTCACTGCCAGCCTCGGAACCGTCTCCTGGAGCAGCCTCAGGTGCTGGAGCAGGCTCAGGCGCTGCAGCAGGCTCAGGCGCTGCAGCAGGCTCAGGCGCTGCAGCAGGCTCAGGCGCTGCAGCAGGCTCAGGCGCTGCAGCAGGCTCAGGCGCTGCGGCAAACTCAGGCGCTGCGACCGAGGCTTCTTCCTCAGCGTCTTTCTGAATCTTTTTCTTCATCAGGCGCCCAACCTTGAACTTAACGGTCGTCTTCGCAGGTACCTCGACCCGCTCGCCCGTCCTGGGATTGCGCGCAACTCGCTTGGCTTTTTCCTTCGGCTCGAAAACACCGAAATCCCTGAATTCCAGGCGATTCCCGCTAGCCAACTCGATGATGATCTCATCGAGAAAAGCTTGAATCACTTCCTTGGCGCTAATCTGCTGAATACCAGTCTTCTCAGCAATCCGCTGTACCAGTTCACGCTTTGTAACTGTCTGCATTAAAGCCTCCTAGAGTCCGCCAGCACCCTGGAGTGGATTAAAAGTCGCCCAAACAACCTTCCAACTCCATGCTTCTCAGAAGCAAAATACAGGCACTTCAATGATCAACAACTCGAACAACCTTAAGCAAGATCAACAGAAAGTGCCGTATTGTCTTATCAGGGTAATAGTTAAGATAAAAAGAAGGATATATCAAATCCTTACATGCTGACAAGCCAGAAATCCCGATTTCCAGTCGTAAACATCCCCCTGCAAAGGGTTTCCTGAACCAGGCCTGAATCGTCTTTCAGAGCAGACCTCAAGTAGTTGGAGCCGAAAGACGATAGATTAGTAAGGAAAAAGGGTTTGGGCAGTTAAAACGGATTGTGGAGGCCGTCACCCGGGGGAACCGGAGCGGATGAGGCATTGCTCCACAGCCATCTTTCTGCCTGGGCAGTTCATTTAGAACAGAGTACTCAGCAGAAATATGAAGGAGGAGCAGCGATGCTCGAATCACTTTCTACAGAACAACTTGAGTTCATCAAGGCGATTGAAAATTACAAGAACGAGAAGAAAAAGCTCTTCCTCTCGTGGTCCGAGGTTCTCGATATTCTCAAGAATCTCGGCTACCAGAAGGTCGCCGCCAGGAGAAGCGCAGCCACCGTGGCTTCCAGCTCGCCTGAAAAGCCTGTGAATGCCAGGCCCGACCGCCTCGCCCGCAGTATAGAAGCCTGCAAAACCGGCATGGTCGCCCGCACTTCAAATTAGTATTCAGTCTTCAGAGAACCGGGCAAGGGAACATCCTTCCTTCCTTGCCCGGTTTTCTCATTTCCCGGGTTTCTCCACCCTGGCCCACCACTCCTTCTCGAGATCCTCGGTAGAACGCCCGTAGACTCGCTCGAAGGCCTCGGCTGCTGAATGCTCCTCAGCTATCGCCCGCAGCAGGAGCCTCAAACGAAAAGGCCTGTACTTCTCAGCCAGGAACTCCACAAACCCCAGTCCCTGGAGATAGACCCAGCGGGCCAACTCGACATCGTCGATGTTTCCAAGACGCGCCGGCATCTTTTTGAGCGGTATCCTGGCTTCCCTGGATTCCTTGAGGCGGCCATACACCGCATCCCTTTTATAGGACGCCTCGAAATACTGGGCGATTCCTTCATTCAGCCACATAGGACACTCGGCTGAAAGTTCGAGAACAAGCAGGTGGCAGTATTCGTGCCGCACCACCTCAAGCAGCTTCCTGAAGGCTGGATCCTTCTCATCCGCCACGGTCGGCACAGGCAGCTTGATCTGCCCATCGTAAAACCCTCCCACCCAGTGCTGGGACCCTGTCGCCTCGTAAAAGCGGCCCTGGGAATAAAGCACCACAGGAACCTTACCGCGAGGCCAGACACCGAGAGCCTTGCCAAGATCGGTATAAGCCCTCTCCAATTCGACCTGCAGCCGGGTAGCCAGCTTCCCGGGTATTTTTGGATCTACCCGAAGCTTGAAATGCTTGAGTCCAACGGACGGAAAGGTGCTCACGATACCCAGCTCTGACTTCAACCGTTTGACGAGAAACGCTGATTCATCATCTGCAGGGTCCAGCCGCAACGACAAGGAAAGGCGATCAATGGCCTCCTTCGTCAATCCTTTCCTGTAATCCAACAACCCCAGGAGCTTGTGAGTAGGCGCGTAATCTCTCCGGGAGCCCAGCGAAGACAGGAGATAGGTTCGAGCCTCGCCATCCTCCCTCCGCGTAAAGAAGAGGTAGCCGAGACCAAAGTTCGCGTAGTAGTCCTCGCTGACCCCGATGGCCTTACGAAAGGTTTCCTCAGCCATTTTTCCCTCGGATTCACTGAGGTATTCAAACCCGAGACCGGCGAGCGCGTGCGCCAGGTCGCCCTTGACGAGTCCCCTGGCCTCCTCGGGCGCGCCTGCGAGAGCTTTCTCAAAAGCCTCTATGGCCTGGAAATAACGACCGGCGCTGTAATGCCGGGCCCCCTCCTGGCGCAGCTGTTCATGGTCCGCCGCAAAGCCGCTCACCCCGGTAAAGAGGCCTACGATGCAGCCGGCGATAAAGGTGGCCTGCAAAAATGACAACCGGTCCCGATCCGCAAGAATGACCATTAGAAGACTCATACCAACCAGTTAAATCAGCATGCAAGGGGTTGTCAACTCAGCAATGCCGTCCCTGCCCCCTTCCCTATCTACCTCAGAACAGATAAAAGGTAGACCTGCCCCGATGGCTGCCTGACCTCCGTAAGCTCCAGGATACTGATGGCTGAGAAAAAAAACCGGGAAACAAAAAAGCTGAAGGTGAATAAAAGTATCGAGGGCCGTCGTATCGACTGGATCAGCAAGCTCCTGGGGCCTCCCCCTGCCGGTGGACTCTCACTCGGAATCGGCGACGATGCCGCCGTGTGGAAGCCCCGGCGGGGCTACCGCGCGATCCTGACGGTAGACAGCCAGAGCGAAGGCACCCACTTCCTGCCGGGCTGGCTCAGCCCGGAGGAAATCGGCAGGCGGGCCGTAAGCTCCAGCATCAGCGACCTGGCGGCGATGAATGCGCGCCCAGCCCTTGTCCTCGTCTCACTTCTGCTGGAGTCCGAGCGGACTGAAAGCTACTTCAGGAAGCTCTATCGTGGGATCGCAGCGGCCTGCGAAGACTACGGCGCTCTCATTGCAGGCGGCAACATCAGCCGCGGCCCCCTCTCCATCACGGTCACCTGCATCGGCGAGGCTCGCGAAGCTGACATCACCAGCAGAGATGGCCTGCGCAATGGCGACGAGCTCTGGGTCACAGGGACTCCAGGCCTTGCCAACCTTGGTCTCCTCCACCTCAGGGAGCGGATCTTCGGCAGCTCATCGTCCCCGGAAATCCGCCAGGCGGTCGCGGCCTTCAAGAAACCCCGAGCACGGATTGTCGAAGCCGCCGCCCTCGGACGAAGCTGGCTCCCCCATGCGGCGATAGACCTCAGTGATGGTCTCTACAAAGATCTTCTGCACCTGCTGAATTCGAGTTCGAACCAGGGCGAACCGGAAGTCGGAATCGTATTGGATAAGGAAGCGATCGAAACCCTGGAACCCCTGGGCAAGCTATGCTCGAAGGTGAATCGATCGCCCTGCCAGGCAGTTCTCGAGGGAGGAGAAGATTATGAGCTCCTCCTGGCCATCCCCCCCGGAAGGGCCACCACGGCACGCAGGAGGGCTTTCGACAGGAAATTCGATCTACCCATGACACGCATCGGAACAGTCACCTCAGATCAGCCCGGTTTATGGCTGAAAATCGATTCATCGGGTAGTCTTAAACAGTTGACCGGAAACGGCTTTGAACACTTCTGAACCGGCTGAAAATGCCGTTTTAAACAGAGTTTATTATGTTTTCTCACCTGGCTGGTTGCCCTCGCAAAGTTTTTTGCCCTTTAAAGGCTGAAAAACCGCAGGGGGCCTGGCTTGCCGATAATGACTGGTATGTTCCGATTCGGCCGTAATTGGCTTATTCAGGCGGGATTTGGTAGGGAAAGACTCTGCTGAATACCGATGAACAACTTACTGGAGGCCCTCAGGCGACTTGACATTATGGGAAGACCGCCACAGAATAGGTCCTTAGTATTGTTTTAAGAATAACCGTACGTAATGAAGCAAGTTTGGCGCAAAAAAACCAGGGAGGGTGTCCCTGGAGCGCCGGGATGATCTCTGACCGATCTCCCGGAACCGGCTAGGCCAAACGAGTTTGACTGGTCTAAAAAAGGCTTAGTCCTGGTATAAGGAATTCTGCGGTCCTAATGACTGCAGTCCACCGTTGATATGCTTAAGAAATTACTCCTCTGTGTTGGCATGCTCAGTATCCTGGCAACCTCGGGTTGCATGACTACCGAGCCTACGATCTATAGTTGGCCGCATCACAAGCGTCGTATCCGTACGATCCTTGACGACCTGCATGAGTTCCATGTGGACTTCGACAGGGTTCTCTTCGACATGGAAGAATACCCCCGCGAGCTCGACTACTGATCGTCCTGCCCTCTCAGGGTAATAAAAGAAAACGAGGAATAAGGCGGGAGCCCGGTTTTCCGGGTTCCCGTTCTTTTTTTTGCCGACCCGTCCGGAGCAGTGGCGGCCTCAGGTCAGCCTGGCAAGAATGGCCTCGGCTACGCTGGCTGGCTCCAGTTCTCCCCCAACAGGCAGCCACTCGACATCCATCTTCCGGAACCAGGTCAGTTGACGCTTGATGAAGTTCCGGGTGTTCTTCTGGATCGTCTCGATGATGGCCCCGCGGCTGTTTCCAGCCTCAAGACCCTCCCTTATCTCGCGCAAACCGATGCACTGCGAGGCGCTGCGACCCGGAGGAGGCTGACGACTCAGCAACCCCTCACACTCCGCAAAGAGTCCCTGCTCGACCATCGCCAGGACCCTCTCATTCGCCCTGGCATAGAGGACCTCTCGCTCCCACCCGAGACCGAAGAGAACTGTATCCTCGCGAGGCCGGGAGGAGCCCTTCCATTCCCAGGAATCACCAAGGGGCTGCCCCGAGCTCTCAAAAAACTCGAGCGCCCTGATAATCCGGCGCTCATTGCTTGGCAAGAGCTTCGCCGCGGCTACAGGATCGACCTCCTGCAGACGTGCATAGAGGCTCGCTGACCCGCTCTCCCGGGCCTCCGCCGTCAACCGTTCCCTTAGCGCCCAATTCGCCCCGGGACCCTGGACAAGTCCATCGAGAAACCCCTTGAGGTACAGGCCGGTCCCCCCGGCAATCACCAGCGGCCGCCCCGCGGCCGTCTCCGACTCGAGCAATCCTTCAAGCAGAGGCAGGTACCTGCCGACACTGAAGGAATCCTCCGGCTCGATCAGGTCGATCAGGTGATATTGGCACCGATCCCGGAGCTCCTGCGAGGGCTTGGCGGTCACGATGTCCATCTCGCGATAGATCTTCATCGAATCCATGCAGGCAATCGACGCCTCCATGCGCATCGCCAGCTCGAAGGCTACGCTCCCCTTGCCGCTAGCTGTAGGACCCGTCAGGATAATCTGAACCATTGCGACAGGAATGAAACTCCCCCGACCTAGCTGGCGTCAAACGATTCACCAGGCGCGTCGGAGCTGAAATCGATTTCGAGCTTGGTCAATTCAACCGAAGTCCGGATGACATGATCAAGGACATCGACCTGCTCCTGCTCGCACCGCGGCTGAACGACAAAGAACTGGCGTAGCTCCTCGCTGAGCTTCCCGAGGGATTCAAGCGCGCCGACGACTCTCGTGCTATCCATCATCTTGAAGGGCTCATCAAGAAACAGGAACTGCTGCTGCCGGGCGCGGGAGGTCACGTGCGCCTGTGACAGGGCCAGCCGCAGGCCGAGCATCAGGGCCTCGTTGGTGCCGCCGCTGAGCTCAATAGCGGGAATAAAATCGCTGCGATCATCGGCGAAGACCTGGATGTTGAGCTCGGGGTCCAGCTTGACATCCCGATACCTGCCCTCGGTCAGCCTTGGAAGAATGCATTTGAGATAGCTGCTCAAGGTTGGACCGACCTTCTCACGGGTCGTCGCGCTGCAGAGCTGCAGAAGCTCACACGCGGTGCGCCTGTCATCTATATCCCGCCGGATCTTTAACGCGGCGCTCTCGAACTCGGCGACCTTCTCCTCGAGAGTCTCCTTCTTCGCCAGCTGTCCCTCAGCCTCGCGCAGCTCATTACCGATCCGGTCCCTGGAGCTCTGGGCTTTCTTCATCCTCGCCTCGCTGTCCTTGAGCTTATTAGCGCAGCCCTGGCTCAGATTCCGGATACGTTTATGGCAGGATTTCTCGTTCTCCATCTGCTTGCGAATCAGGTCGGTATAGTCACCGAAGTCTTGATCCGTATCCATACCCAGGAGGGCTGAATACCTGCCGCGGAACTCCTCCAGGCGTTTTTCCGCCGCGCCGGAGGCGACCTCGGAGCCGGCCTCGACATAATCGCGCGGCGAACCCGAATCCTTGAGCTCTTCAAGTCTGAGACAATCCCTGATACGCGACTTGGTCTCCTGGATCTGTTTTTTCAGAATGGAAATGTTTTTAGCTATGGCCACCCGGCGAGATTCAAATCCCCGGTAGCCAACATATTTCACCAGGAGCAGGACGAAACCAAGCAGCCCCGCCACTCCACATGCCATGCTCAGATAAGCTGGCTTGATTCCCTCGACCAGTCCGATCTTCTCCGGCAACCCGGGACTCAAGGCGAAGGCCGCCGCGAGTCCGGCAAAAATCACGAAGAGAGCGCCGCCGCCGAACAACCATTTGAAGCGCCCCTTGAGAGTAGCCGCAAGGTCCGCCCGTTCCAGCTCCTGCTCGTTAAGTCTCGCCTTCAGGGAACCCTCGCCTCCTCCGTAGAGATCCGACTCCAACGTCTCCCGCGCCTCAATAAACGTTCGCCTCAGATCCCTGTAGACCTCCAGGAATTCATTCGTCCGCTCGAGAGCGCCGGTGATCCTGGCAGCCCCCTCCGCCAGCTCAGCATCATCCAGCTCTCCTTCGGCGCAGCGCGACTGCAGCTCCCTGTAATCAGCCAGGAGGGAAGAGACGCCCTCCTCCAGCTGGGCACCCCTCGCCGCTGCAAGCTGGGCGAAGCGCTGGCCTGAGCTGTTCCCTGAACCCAGCAGGCCGCTGTAGGCGTCCCTGGTCCTCGAATGAAGTTCGGCAGTTTCCTTTACCCTGTCGTATTCACAGATCGTCCTCTCCTCCTCTTCGCGAAGATCTGGAAGTCTTTCGATAGTCCGGGAGAAATGTTCAATCTGCTTCAGGTTGCGGCCAATATCCTTCTGGTAGTGACCGAACTCCCGCTCGAGCTGTTCTATCTCGGTCTTGATCCTCTTGGTGGCACTGTCCATCTGGCGAACGCCGGTCATCCGCTCAAGAAATTCGCGCTGCGAATCATCAACCAGCCGGCTGCCGTACTGGTCGTGATAAAACGCGTGCTGGAATTCGAAAAAATCAAAACCTACCTGGCCCTGGATAAAGGCTGTCACCTCGAGGTTCCCCCGGGCGACCTCTTCCTTCCCGGGCAGCTCCAGAATTTTCGCGTAGTTGGTTCCGAACCGATCGATCTCCCTGTAAATACGCAGCTGGCGCCGCCCCTGCGCGCGATCGCAAAGAATAAAATCGATCTCGACGCGCATGAATTCGCTGCCCCAATGGATCAGGCTCTCGAGAGGACACTCTTTCGACATCTTTGTCCGCCCGAAAAACGCGAAGAGAATCGCCTCGCCTATCGTGCTCTTGCCGGATTCGTTCGGGCCGATGATTCCTATGACGCCTCTACCCGGGAGTCTCGAAAGATTCAGCCGGGAGAACTTCATGAAATTTTCGGCATTGATGGATCGAATGATCATCCGTCCAGTCCCTCGCCTCCCTCATCCTGCCGGGCATCATCCTGCCCACCAGGATCCCCGCCGTGCACCAGGGCATCAGAGAGTCGATCCCTGGCGATCTCAAAGCCTCTCGACAGGCGGTCGAGTTGCTCCTGGCTGCCCGAGCTTTTCAAGCCGCGAGCTCGATTCTGATAGACTGTCTCCAGCTCCTCGACCGGACCGCGCATGGAGATCCCGCTGAAAAGCTGCCGAGTTGAAGCGGCAGCTTCCTGCCCCGCAGGCTGCGTCGGCTCTTCAATCCCATCAGGAGTAAAATCAGATGGAGTATCTGGCATCGAAATCTTTATCTACCTCTTTGTACTATCGACTGGATGCCACTGAACGTAAACCCCTATCGCGACTATCCCTATAGAAAAAAAATCCGGTCTCAAACGATTCTCCATGGAAGGAAGAATCTACCTCCACAATATTTTCTGTCCTGCCTCCGGCGAGTCCACAATCCATGCGATTCAGCGGGCAGAAGGCTCAAGCCCAGCCTCGCATGGGAGAAAACCGGAGTTCACTCATTATCGGCCCAGCAGCGAAGACCGGCCAGCCGTCTCTCCCAGGAGTCATCAGCTGAACTGAACCTCAGCAAACGGGCATTGCCTGGCCCCTCTTCGTCCCCATCCGACCTGGCGAAAGACAGCTCCAGAAGCAGGCTGTCAGCAGGCAGGAGAGACTGGACCCTGTCCGCCCATTCGACAACCAGGACGGCCTCAGTGGCGAGCGCCTCCTGGAAGCCGAGGTCTTCCAGCTCATACGGGCTGTCCAGGCGATAGGCATCGTAATGGCGCACTGGAATTCGTCCCTGGTAGACCTGTTCTAGAACATAGGTCGGACTGTTGACCCGCATGTATTCTTCGCAACCCGTCCCGCAGACCAGCCCTCGGGTAAAGGTCGTTTTGCCGGCCCCCAGATCACCAACCAGGGCGAGCACCTCGCCGCCTGCGAACTCCTCGCCAAGCTGGCGGGCGACCTCGAAGGTTTCCTTCGCACTCCGGGTCAACCTCTCAACAGGTTTCATCTGACGGGTTCCAATCTCCACATCCGCTCTGCCAGGGAACAGGCTGGGGAAAAACAGCTTCAACTGCTGGCAGTCGGCCGGGCAGTCGGCTCCCAATCAACCCTGGGACAATCACCCCACAGCAGCTCCAGGTCATAATACTTCCTGCTCTCCTCCAGGAACAAATGCACCACGACCCGGTCTAGATCGAGAAGGACCCAGCGTCCGTCCCTCCCATGATGCCCCTCTTTGTGAAAATTCGAGTTCTTTTCATCGACGATGCCCGAAACTCGAATCTCCTTGTTGAGGTCCACCGCCGCGGTGAGCAAATGACGCGAAGTCAGACCCGTGGCGATCACGAAATAGTCCGTGATCTGGATCGTGTCACCGACCTCGAATATCTCGATGTCCGAGAGCTTGTTCTCATCAAGAATCTGGGCGCAGCGCCTGACAAGGCTCAGAGAATCTGCCCTATTATCGATCAATACCGCCTCCAGCGAGATAAGGTTCTCATAATTGAGTATAATACTGGAACGATGCCTGTCCTACGCGTAAGAAAAGGAAAGAATGAGGGAGAGGCCTATGCCGTCTTTTCCCGCAAGGATCCGACTGTCCTTGGAAGAGGCGAGGAGACCGAGGTCTGTCTCGATGACAGCCGGTGCTCTCGCAAACATGCCCACGTCCTGCTGGCCTCCGGCAACTGGCTGATCCAGGATCTTGGCTCTTCCAATGGCACCCTGCTCAACGGCGAGAAGGTTGATAAAGGCCGCCTGCAGGATCAGGCAACCATCCAGATAGGTAACTCTCTGCTGGTCTTTGAGGAAAAGGAGAACCTGCCGCCGCCGCGTCGGGAAATCTACGGCGCGCGCCTTCTTGAAACGGAGCGCGAGGAGGGTGGCGTCTTCGTATACCACGCCTACCAGGCGGCGCTTGACCGGGCCCTGAGGATAGACCTCTTTGCCGGGGGTCAGGCCCCCACAGGCAAGCTCCTCGATCGGATCCAGGATGCCGTAAAGTCGACAGCGAGCCTGAAGCATGACCATATCAATGCGGTCGTCACCTCGGAATTTTCCGACACCAACAAGAGCTACCTGGTCCTGAAATCACACGGTGGATCCTCGCTCGAAGATGAGCTTGCAGGGATCCTGGCCGAACCCCTGGCTGCGCGACTCGACCTGGTCCGCCAGTTGCTGCTGATCACCCTGGCCAGGCAGGAAATACCCGGGATCTGCTTTCCAATGAACCTCACCCAGCTCCAGGTCCAGGCAGGAACCGGAGCCGGCAGGGTCCTCTCAACCGCCGCCCTCGAGCTGCCGACCCTCCTCGGCTTCCTGGACGGGTCCCTCCGCCAGCTGTCGGCCTATACGAACTATCTGCCGCCGGAGCTCTCAGAAGATGGCTGCGCCGGGGCCGCGCAGGGAGAAAAGACCCTGGCTTATTCAATCGCGGCGATCTCCTACCATCTTCTCACCGGCGCCCCGGCCATGGGGCAGGGTGAGACCAGGGAGATCCTCGAAAAACATCGCGAGCTCAAGCCCGCCCCCGCCAACCTCATCGATTCAAATATTCCAGAGGAGATCTCGGACCTGCTCGGAAGGATGTTAGAGAAGGACCCTGCCCAAAGGCCCAGCGTCCCGGAAGAAATCGACCCGGTGATCTCGAGTCTCGCGCCGAGCACCGAGGTCGTGGAAATCCAGGACGACTACCAGCCGGAAAGCGAGCCGGCCGACCGGCCGCAGGTCTCCGTCACTCAACCGCCGCGGGCCGGGACCGGCCAGGAGCCGAAGCCCGTGATCTCTCGGACCCGCCTGGAGAGCCCCCCGCCCCCCAGGCCCAGCATGCTGCAGAACCTGATCAGCCTGCCGTTCTGGGCGGCGCTCTGGGCCGCGCTCTTTTACGGCAGCTCAAAGGTGGCCGAACTCCTCTTCGCCGGCGCAGCCCAGTAGCCGCAGGCTATTCGAGGAGAACGCACTTACCATCGTTCTGCCCCGCAAGGTCACGGCAGAGCTTCTGCATGGTGAAGCCGGCCTGGGCGAAGCCAACCGTATGAATCCGCGCCTTGCGAAAGCGATTCTGCATCTTTGCTATCTCCAGGACGAGCTCCGGAGCGATCTTCTGGTTCTTCTCATCCCGAGGCGTACCATCGGTCAGCAGGTAGATCGTGTCAACATCAGGGATCCCGAAGGCCCTGGACATGGCCAGGTCCGTTCTGGTGGCGCCCGATGGTCTCAGCTTGCGAACCCAGTCCGCGGCCTTCTGCTTGTTCGATTTCGAAGCGAACATGAGTGCCGGCGCCTGGGCGTGCTGGATAGGCTTATCCAGGCTGGGAGCCGGAGGAGGAGGCGATCCGAAAAATCCTATCTGGTGATTGAAGTCCATGATCCCGAAACGTACGTGCGTGGGCAGCCCCGCGAGAGTCTTCAGCAGCTCATGCTTAACCCGCGTAATCCTCGCCACACGCTTCAGCTTATCCACTGGAGCCTTCTCGCTCCCGGATGCGCCATCAGGCTTGACCACCACCGTCCTTCCCTTACGACCGGGTTCCTCTGGCGGACGCTTGGGTTTCTGGATAACGGTATCCATGATCTTCATGCTGTCGCTGACATCGATGATGAAGAGCACCCTGTCGGAATCGACGGTGACCGAAAAGAAGCTTGGCCTCTTGAAGAGGACCGTACGGCTCTCGGTCTCTTTTTTAGGTGGAGGCTTCTTTCCGCCCTTCCTGCCCTTCCAGAAATTACGCCAGTCTATGGAAACCTTGAACTTGTACCCGGAGAGCTCCTCGAGGGCTCGTTGCAGATCGAAGTAGACCCGATCCTGAGGTTTTCTCTCGCGGCGCGCAAGTTCATCGATAAGAGGCTTCATCGAAAGCTCGGGATTCTCCAGGTCCCTGATCCAGCGCAGGGCGGCAAAGACGACCTCCTTGCGGGGGCTTCGAAGCGCGCCATGCAGCGTCTTCATCGCCAGGGCATCATCGCTCCATCGCCTCAGGACGGCAAGGAGGATGATCTTGGTCTTCGAGTTCTTTCCCCTGGCGACCTCGTCGCATACCTCCTTGCGAACATTGGAAGATTCAACCGCGGCAAGGGTCCTCCCGGCAAGTCGGTCGAGCTCGTAGCTGTGACCTCCCAGGGCGTACTTCAGGATAAGCTTGTAGCCGCGGACCTCGTTGGTCTCGGCCAGCTCGGACACAAGGCCCTGGGCCACCTCGAAATTCTTCGCAAGGATCGATTTCTTGAGCCGATTCTCGGCAGATTTCCAGCCGCCCTCCGGCTCCTCCGCGCCGAGGGAAGGCGCAAGCGCAGTGCTGAGCAGGAGACACAATACGGCAAGGACTCCGGCCCGCAGCCTGATGCCTCCTGCCGCTGACTTCCAACTCGAGAATCGGACTGGGATGGAGTGAGGTGTTCTCATTTGGGTATTCTACCGCAGGAAGACGGGGATTCTATCCCGGGAACCTCCTGAAAATGCTTCATCGGAAACTCTGCGGCCACCGCCGCCCGGAATCACGCTGAAAGTATTTCGCCGATCATCTCGGCGACCTTGCCAGGATTCGCCTTGCCCCGGGTTTCCTTCATCACCTGCCCGACAAGGAAATTGACCGAGTTCTTCTTGCCGGCGCGGACATCTTCAACCGGCCGGGGATGCTCGGAGAGTACCTTCTCCACCTGCTCACGAAGCGCGGAATCATCGCTGATCTGCTCGAGCCCCAGCTCGCTGATGATCTCAACCACCGGCTTGTCGCTCTCGAGCATCGGCTTCAGAACCTCCCGCCCCTTTTGCGAACTCACGACACCAGAGTCAACGGCCTTGACCAGGTCGACAAACCGTCCGGGTTCGAGACCGAGGGAAGAGATCCCGGCCTTGCGGGAATTGGCCTCCTCCTTCAGCGCGTTGAGGATCCAATTGGCCACCGAGCGCACCTTCGGATAGAGCTCGATGCAGGCGTCAAAGAAGATCGCGGCCTCGGGGTCACGCACAAGCAGGTTGGCGGGATAATCTTCGAGCCCCAGCTCGGAGGTGTATCGTTGCAGGCGATCGACCGGCAGTTCCGGAAGGCCGGAGCGGATTTCCTCGAGCTGTTCCCTGGTAAAGGTAACAGGCGTCAGGTCCGGCTCGGGAAAATACCGGTAGTCATGCTCCGCCTCCTTGCCTCGCATCGAGCGGGTCTCATCTCGCTCCGGATCGTAGAGCCTGGTCTCCTGCACCACCTCCTCACCACGCTCTTTCAGGTCGATCTGCCTGGCAATCTCGTAATGAAGCGCCTTCTCGATGAAGTTGAATGAGTTGAGATTCTTGATCTCCGCCCGGGTCTCGAGATGCTGGGCCCCCTTCGGCCGAATCGAAATATTCACGTCACAGCGCAGGGACCCCTCCTCCATATTGCAGTCCGACACTCCGAGATAGAGCATGATGAGCCGGAGATTGCGCAGAAAGGCCCCCGCCTCAGCAGCCGAAGAGATGTCCGGCTCGGTGACGATCTCGAGCAGGGGCGTGCCCGCCCTGTTAAGGTCCACGAAGCTGACTGGACGACCTGCGACATGGGTGTTCTTGCCCGCATCCTCCTCGAGATGGATTCTCGTGAGTTGAACTCCCGCCTTCTCTCCATCCAGCAAGAAGTCTACCTGTCCGCCGAGGCCCAGTGGCTGATCGTATTGAGAGATCTGGTAGCCCTTCGGCAAATCGGGATAGTAGTAATTCTTGCGGTCGAACTTGGAAAACTCCCCCACCTCGCAACCGCAGGCGAGCACTGCGCGGAGGGACTGCTCAATCGCCTGCCTGTTGGCATAGGGCAGAGCGCCGGGCCAGCCGAGACAGACCGGGCAGACATTGGTATTGGGTTCCGCCCCGAACCTGTTCTCGCAGCGGCAGAACATCTTCGTCCTGGTGTTCAATTGGACATGGACCTCGAGTCCAACCACCGCCTCATAGGCCGAGTTCTCGAGCGGATCGAACTTCTTTTCAGCGCACATCAGGCTTCTCCTCCCCCGCCCCATGCGTTCACCGCCGGCGCCTGGAGATGGTGCTCGGTCTCGGACTGGAAGGCATTGGCTATCCTGAGCACCACATCATCTTCCATCGCCCTCCCGTAGAGCTGCATCCCGATCGGAAGCCCAGCGCCAGACAGGCCGCAGGGCAGGCTGAGCGCGGGAAGGGATGCCAGGTTGGCCGGGACCGTCAGCACATCGACGGCATAGAGCTTCATCGGATCATCCATCCGCTCGCCGATGGGAAATGCGGTAATGGGAGAGGTCGGACAGACAACCGCATCCACCTCGCCAAGCGCCGTCTCGAAATCCTTCCGGATCAGCTTCCTCACCTTCAGGGCTTTCAGGTAGAAGGCGTCATAGTAGCCAGAGCTGAGAACAAAGGCGCCGATCATGATCCTTCTCTTCACCTCTGGACCGAAGCCCTCGGCCCTTGAGCTCTTGTAGAGCGCGACCAGGTCCTCAGCCTCCTTCGTGCGGTGTCCGAAATGGACCCCATCGTAGCGCGCGAGGTTCGAGCTCGCCTCGGCGGCGGACACCAGGACGTAGGCCGGGTTGGCGTAGCGCGCATTGGGAAGAGAGACCTCCTTCACCTCGGCCCCCAGCCCCCTGAGGACCTCGATCGCCTGCTCTACCCGCTCGCGAACCTCCGAGCCGACCCCATCGGGAAAGAGCTCGGGGGCGATCCCGAGACGCATCCCTGAAATATCCCGGGAGGCGCTCTCGACATAGTCCTTCACCTCGACGTCCCTGCTGGTGCAATCCATCTCATCGACGCCAGCCATCGCCTCCAGGACGAGAGCGCACTCGAGAGCCGAATGCTGCAGCGGGCCGATCTGGTCAAGAGAGCTGGCGAAGGCCAGCAGGCCGTAGCGGCTGACCCGGCCATAGGTCGGCTTCAGGCCGGTCACCCCGCAATAGGCCGCCGGCTGGCGAATGGAGCCGCCCGTGTCGGAGCCGAGATGGAGCATCCCCCGGGTGGCGGAGCAGAGCGCAGCGGCTCCGCCGCTCGATCCGCCGGGAACATGGGTGGTCTTCCAGGGGTTCTTCGTGATCTGGATCGAGGAATTCTCCGTAGAGGATCCCATGCCGAACTCATCCAGGTTGGTCTTGGCCACACAGACCGCGCCGGCCTCCCGAAGCCTCCTGACCGCAGTAGCCTCATAGGGAGAGACATGATTCTCGATAATCCTGCTGGCCGCCGAGGTGCGCCCGTAGAGAGTGCAGATGTTCGACTTGACGGTAAAAGGAACGCCCGCGAGCGGCCCCGGATCTTCCCCTGACTCGAGCCGTCTGTCAAGCTCAGCCGCCTGCGCAAGGGCCTCCTCGCGAAGAATCTCCGTGGCCGCGTCAAGCTGCGGATTCACCTGCTCTACCTGGCGAAGAGCGTCCTCCGCCGCGGCGGTGGCGGTGAGCTCGCCGGCCCGAATGCTGTCCCTGGTATCAAAAACGCTCTTGGTCAATGCTTCATCCTGCTGGTCAGCTATCGGAGCTCTCCGCGTCCCCGATGATCCGCGGAACCAGGAAATAGGGCGGCTCGCTATCGGGAGCGGGACGCAGGGCTACCTCGTTAGGAAGACTGGGCGCTTCCTCATCGGGACGCAGCACGTTGGATGCCTCGCTGGTGAAGAGCGATGGATCGACTCCATCTGTCTCCAGCTCCTGCAGCTCTCCGACATATTCGAGCACCTTCTC
>Ga0310124_10000150_pt1 | contig 44545 bp, 32 predicted proteins | sample CB11b_AW_Bot5_MG_FD_203507 | JGI IMG/M metagenome (GOLD analysis project Ga0310124, IMG submission 203507) | Marine microbial communities from Western Arctic Ocean, Canada - CB11b_AW_Bot5 | ecosystem: Environmental > Aquatic > Marine > Oceanic | place: Canada: Western Arctic Ocean | collected... | reverse complement strand
GTTTCGAGTCGGGGCCCGGCACGCGGGTACTGCTTGGCGAGAGGGAGGTTGAAGACGTGCGGGTCATCTGCTCTAACAGGATCGAGGCCGTCCTTCCCCCATCCGACCTGAGGGGCTCCCGGGACCTGACCGTCACGGGTCCATCCGGCTCGGCGACCTTCTCCTCGGCCTTCTATTACCTCGACGGAAAGAACTTCGTGCGCGGAGACTCCGACCTCTCCGGCACTCTGGGCCTGACTGACGGAATCTACACCCTGACGATGCTCTTCCTCGGCAACCGGGAGCTCTGCCCCGATGCCAGCGATTTCGATGACAATGGCTTGGTTCATGTGACCGATGCGATCAGCCTGTTCCTCTTCCTCTTTCAGGGCGGCTCGCCGCCGAGGCCGCCCTATCCGCTCCCCGGTGAGGACCCCTCGCCCGACGAGCTCAGCTGCGGCTCCTGAGTGGAAGCTTCGGGACCTTCATCCCCGGCGCGATCATTCTGCGCCCAGAGCAGGCAGAGTCCCCCGATCACCAGGGAAGAGCCCGCCACCCAGGCCCAGGCCCCGCCCTCCATTTTCTCTCCAAGGTAGAGGGCGGCCACGATACTCGTAAGAAAGGGACTCAGCATCTGAAAGGACGAGGTGATAGAGGCCCCCAACCGAAGCAGCGCGACATAGAAGAAGATATGGGCGATACAGACCCCCAGAACGGCCGTTGATACAACCAGGAGCCAGCCCCACTGCGACAGGCTCCCGATGGAGCCTGGCCGCCCGAAAAGAACCATGAGGGTTACGGTACCTGCCGAGACGTACTGGGCAACAACACCGAAGGAGATCAGCGGTGGGATCCCCTCCATGAAATAACGCACGCTGACCCCATAGAGCCCGAAAAAAACGCCGCAGAGGAGAATGATCGCAAGACCCTGGCCGTTCACCGAATGGCTGAAGGCGCCGCCTGAGATGGACAGCCCCACGAGCCCGGCGAAGGCCAGCAATAGACCGATGCCGAAACGAGGGCTGCCAAGCAGGGCGCGCTCCGCTGGAAACAGGATCATCGCCGCCGCCACCGCCCAGATCGTCGACGCCTTGATGAAGAAACCGATGGCGTTGGCCTGGATGTAGTAGGGCGCAGCCGCCCAGAAAATCTGTCCAATGAAGGCGAAGGCCGCGGGCACCAGCGCCCGTGAGAGCACCCTGCTTCCCAGGTCACCCCGGCGCCAGGCAAGGTACAGAGCGGGCCACAAGAGCACGGCGGCGATAGGGTAACGAATGCCGTTCGCCGTCCAGGGATCATCGGGCAGATAGGCGGTGAGGTCCTTGAGCAGGACCGGGGTCGAACCCCAGATACAGACGTTGGCCAGGACAGCCAGTGTACCTCTGCGGTCGATCTTCACGGCGCGCGCGTCACAGCCTCTCGGCCACGTCCCGTGCGAAATAGGTCAGGATCATGTCGGCCCCGGCTCTCCTGATCGCCAGGAGAGTCTCCATCACCGCAGCCTCCTCATCGAGCCAGCCGAGGCGAGCCGCAGCCTTCAACATCGCGTATTCCCCGCTCACATTATAGGCGGCCACGGGCAGCATGGTCTCGGATTTGACCCTGGCGATAACGTCGAGGTAGGCTAAGGCCGGCTTGACCATGACGATATCCGCCCCCTCTTCCTCGTCGAGGAAGACCTCGCGAACCGCCTCCTCGCAATTGGCGGGATCCATCTGGTAGGTCTTCTTGTCGCCTGAGCGCGGCTCGGAATCGAGCGCGTCCCGGAAGGGACCATAGAAGGCCGAGGCGTATTTTGCCGAGTAGCTCAGGATGCTCACGCTGGTGAAGCCGGCGGCGTCGAGAGCCTCGCGAATGCGGCCGACCCTTCCATCCATCATGTCCGATGGTGCGATGATGTCCGCCCCGGCCTCCGCCTGGGAGACCGACATGGCGGCGAGAACCTCGAGGGTCTCATCATTGAGTATCTCCCCATCTTCGACAATCCCATCGTGGCCGTCGCTGGAATAGGGATCCAGCGCGACATCGGTGATGACCGCGAGCTCCGGCAGGGCGTCCTTCAGCTGTCGAACGGTACGCTGAAGCAGGCCCTCCGGATTGGTCGACTCGGTTCCCAGCCTGTCCTTCAGGGAATCGGGAAGAGCCGGGAAGAGAGCGACGGCGGGGATCCCCCGCTTGAACGCCTCCTTCGCCTCGGTGACGAGGACGTCGGGGCTATAGCGGAAACAATCAGGCATCGAATCGATGGGGATCTTCTGCGATGACCCATCGACAACGAAGAGAGGCCAGATGAGATTATCCCGCCGCAGGTGGGTCTCCCTCACCAAGCTTCGAACAGCCTCTGATTTCCTGTTGCGGCGCGGGCGGGAGACGAGCTCGGGTATTTCCAGGCCATCGGTCTCGGCGGTGCCGTCTTGAGTAGGTTCCTTATTCGCCATGAAGCTATCGTCCGGGGGGTTTCTCAGCCTTCCCGCCAGGAGAAGGGACTCCGCCTCCCATCAAGCTGGAGCCAAAGGGTAGAGTATAACATGTTCATCCGCGGCGGAGGCAGGAAAGAACGAACGCGAGGCCGCGTGAGCGGGCTCCGCAGGGTCCCGTAATCTTTCATCCGGGACCAGGGCCCTTTTCACTGTATACTTCGGCCATTGGAACGACCCGCACAGGAGGCGGCCAGCTTGCGTATCTCCCAGGAAGACCACGATGAAATGACCGCCGCGGCGGAGGCGGAATACCCTGAGGAATGCTGCGGGCTTCTCTTCAGAGGCCCGGAAGGCTCGGAGGTGGTGCCCATGCCCAATCTCCAGAACAAGCTCCACGAAGAGAACCCCGAGACCTACAAGCGCGACGCCCGTACGGCCTATTTCATGGACCCGCAAGAGATGGCGCGAATCAGCGGGGGGAAAACAGCCGGGGGAATGGCCCTGGCCGCCATCTATCACTCCCACCCCGACGCTGAATCCTATTTTTCGGAAACAGACAGCGAGGCCGCGGCAGTCTTCGGGACACCCAACTTCCCCGGGGTCGTCTACCTCGTCTACTCGGTGATGGACGGCAAGCTCGCCGACCAGAGGGCGTTTGACTGGTCTGGAGACGAGGCGGCCTTTACAGAGATCCGGCTCGAGCTCGAGGACCCAGTCTCCTGAGCCGGCTCACTTCAGCGGAGCAGGGATATCGACCCGGGTGGTTCGGCCGGTGAGCGCCTTCAGGAAGGCGACGAGATCGTTCTTGTCCCCCGGGCTGAGGTTGAGCTTCTTCATCTCCGGATCAAGAGGCCACCTTGGCTTCTCCGCTCCGCCCCGGTCGTAGAACTCGACGACCTCTTCAAGGGTTTGAAACCTGCCATCGTGCATATAGGGCGCGGTAAGCGCGACATTCATGAGGGTCGGAGTCTTAAACCGTCCCCGGTCGTCCTCGGCCTCGCTCACCTCGTAGCGTCCCGAATCGGGGGCAGGCGAACCCTCCGCGACACCGACACCCGTGCTGTGATACTTCTCGTCGGTAAAATTGGGACCCGAATGGCACGCTGTGCAGCGACCCCGGTTGTTATCCTTGAAAATCTCGAGCCCCCGGCGCGCCGCTTCACTGAGGGCTTCATCTTCCCCCATCTCGTGGCGTTGCCAGGGCGAGTCGTAAACGACGATGGTCCGCTCAAAGCTCGCGATGGCGCCGGTGATCCTCCCCAGGTCAACCCGCTCATCTCCATAGGCCTCTGCAAAGAGCCGCCTGTAGGCCACGACCTGCGCCACCTTCGCGACAATCGCCTGGTGACTCTCGCCCATCTCCCGCACCGAGACCATCGGGATCGCCGCCTGCTCCTCCAGGCTCGCGGCCCTTCCATCCCAGAACTGCTCTCGGCTGAAGATCCGGTTCACCACAGCCGGAGCGTTGCGTCTGCCGCGCTGGCCGTTGAGACCGGAAGAAACAGGCGTCCTGTCGGCCCAGCTACTCGAGGGGTCATGACAGCTCGCGCAGGAGATGGTCTGGTCCTTCGACAATCGACGATCAAAGAAGAGGTGGCGACCCAGCTCGGCCTTGGCCGCGGTCCACGGGCTCCCGGGCGGTATCTTCACCATCGCCCGGTCATAGCCGAGAGCGTCGAGCTTCTCGATGCTGAAATTTTTCCAGGTGAGCGGGGCGTTGGCCCGGCCACCCCTTTCGCAGGCGGCGAGGAGGAGGAGCGCCGAGGCGAGAGCCGCGCGATTGAAAATGGCTGAGCCGCTCATTCGACCGGCCCCAGGCTCAACAGGATCTCCCCCTGGCCGCGCGTGGTGACCTCGACCGTACCACGGAATTCTCCGAGCTTCTCATGCCAGGCAACGTAACCATAGCGTCCCGGAGGAACATCCTCGATCACCAGCACGCCATCGGCATCGGTCACTCCCGCATAGGGATTGTCATGAACAACCACGTAGGCCCGCATCCAATTGTGCACATCGCATTTGACCGTGACCAGGCCGGGCTCAGCGAGCTTGCGGCCGGAGTAGATCTCTCCCTCTCGGGCAAACTGGTAGTTAAAAAAAGACCTGTCGCCGTAATACGGATGGGTTGAGTGTGTCAGGGGGTCCTCGTTGGAGGCCTTCAGCAGGGAGCCTGCCATCGCCACTCCGACATGCGGGTGAAACGAGCAGTCCCTGTTGACCAGCATCAGCTCATGGCCGGGCGCCTTGCCCCGGCTGATTCCCTCGAGACGCACAACGACATTCCGAATTCCACGACTGGCGGCATCGACAACAAGCTCCTCGCTAAGCACCTTCCCCTTGCAGTGCTGGGCATTGATGTTGGCGTCAATCCGGCGGCGAGCCGGCACCGGGTCGCCGCGATAGGTGGCCACCGCGCGCACCTTCCCTCCACCGACGACATCAGCAATCTCGTAGGGCCCGGAGGGGCGGGCCTCGCGGGAGAGACGGTCCGCATCGCCGCAGGAGGTCGCCAGCGCCGCGAACAGGAGAATGGACAATCTGAAGCTGCTAGTGCTCACGAAACATCTCTTCAAATGCATAGACGCAAGACCAGGGAGACGGCATCGAGGAGAAGGCAGGCCACCACCGGCAGCTTGCCGCTCTCCAGGCGGCTGACAATCGACAGCCAGAGGGTAACGCAGAGCGACAGGATGCAGGATGCAGGAAGAAGGACCCAGATTGTCGAAACCGGGGCAGACTCTCCCGGCTCCTCGGCCCCGACCGCGATCAGCGCCGCCACCAGGACATTCAGCGCAGACCAGGCGAGCTTCCACCAGCCGATTCTGAACTCGCCGAGATATGAACCCGGAGGCTCATCCTCGTATTCGACATCGGGAATATGTTCGGGCCGGGGGTGTTGGCTCTCGGCTGGCCCGTCCAGATTGGTCATGCTTATTACTTTTCCTTCCACTCGATTGTCGGCAGCGTTATTGTAACGCCAAGACGAAAAGCACTCCACGCTCGTACTCGACTGAAGTCCCGCCTTCGGCTAAAGTGTGCCCACTCGTTGCGCTGTATTATGTGAATTCCCATACAGGTTCAGAAGAATCATGTCAGATCTTTCCGCCATAGAAATTACTGATCCGGAGATCAAAGAGCTTATCCGCCAGGAAGAAGCCCGCCAGCTGACCTCCATCCGGCTGATCGCGTCGGAAAACTACGCCTCCGAAGCCGTCATGCAGGCCACCGGAACCGTCTTGACCAACAAGTACTCCGAGGGCTACGCCGGAAAACGCTACTACGAAGGCCAGGACTATATCGACCAGGTCGAGACCCTGGCCATCGAGAGAGCCAAGGCTCTCTTCGGCGCCGAGCACGCCAATGTCCAGCCCTACTCCGGCTCTCCCGCAAACCAGGCGGTCTACCTCGCCCTGTGCCAGCCGGGCGACACGATCATGGGCATGAGCCTGCCCTTCGGCGGCCATCTCACCCACGGCTGGAAGGTCAACTTCTCCGGCATCCAGTACAAGTCCGTTCAATACGAGCTGAATCCTGACACCCACCGCATCGATCTTGACCAGGTTCGGGAGATGGCGCTCGAGCACCGCCCGCGGCTGATCTGGGCCGGAGCCTCAGCCTATCCGAGGACCTGGGACTTCGAGGCCTTCGCGGAAATCGCCGCCGAGGCCGACGCGGTGCTGGTAGCTGACATCGCCCACTTCTCGGGACTCGTGGCCGGAGGCGTTCATCCGCATCCGTTCCCCCATGCCTCCATCGTCACCACGACCACCCACAAGACCCTGCGCGGCCCGCGCGGTGGAATGATCCTGAGCAAGGAAGAATACGCGCGTGACCTCGACCGAGCCATCTTCCCCGGGCTCCAGGGCGGACCCCACAACCACACGACCGCGGCCATCGCGGTAGCCCTGAAGGAGGCCTCATCGGACGACTTCAAGGACTACGCCCGCCGGATCGTAGCCAACGCCAAGGCCCTGGCGGCCGCCCTCCTCGAGAGGGGCTTCAGCCTGGTGACCGGCGGCACCGACAATCACCTGATTCTCTTCGATGCCACGGCCAGGGGACTCAGCGGCAAGGAGGGCTCCACGGCGATGAGCCTCTGCGGCATCGAGGCCAATTCGAACGCCATCCCCTTCGATCCCCGCAAACCCTTTGATCCAAGCGGAATTCGTCTTGGAACCGCCTCGGTCACCTCGCGCGGCATGAACGAGGAACACATGGCGCAGGTCGCCGATTGGATCGAGCAATCGTTCGAAGCCCACGATGACCCCGACAGGCTCCAGGCCATCCGCCAGGAGATCAGTGAGTTCTGCTCCGGCTTCCCCTGCCCCGGAATCCCGACCTGAACCAGGACCGTTTGACCCGGGCCTAGAGGCGGATTGCCGCCATGCGGGAGCGCAGGTAGTCCAGCAGCCGCCTGTCCGAGGCGGTAGAGGCGACCCGCCCGTCCCCGCGCTCGAGACGGTTGAGCTTTTCCCTGAGCCGCGGCTCGCGCTCAATCGCCCGATCGGTCCACTTCCTGTACGCCTTGAGGTCCCCCCGCATCTTTTGTACGAGTCCCAGGCGAAGCATGCACTCCGATTTTTCGGGAAGCTCATCGGGCAGCCCGCCAAGGGCCAGCCTGTAGTATTCGACCGCCCGCTCGAGCTCGGCAAGCGATGACGAGGAGAGGGTAACGGCCAGAGCTAGGTCGGTAAGCAGGATCGCGAGATCAAAGGTCACCTTTCCTTCCCAGGAGCGAACCGCCCCCGCATCCGGCGGAACCTTGCCGTCAAAGACGGCCTGCTCGAGGAGAGCTGCCGCCTCCCTGTAAAAACCTGCCTGGGTGTAGAGCAGCGAGCTCCGCTGGGCGAGCTCGAGACCCTCACAGCTCTTCTGCAGCTCATGGACCGCCGCCTGGAGATTGTCGCCCGCGAAGGTCTTCACGGCCCGCAGCGCCGCCTCGACCACGGCCGCGAGGCCCTCCTGCCGCCAGAGCGAACCCTGCCGAATCTTCACAAGCACATCCGCCGCCGGCGGCGGATGCAGGGGCTTGTAGCTCTTCCACCCCTCGCGAATCTCAATCACCGGCAGCTCGCCTGACTCGATCTGTTTCTTATAACGCCAGGCCGCGGCCCACGCCGCGGTGAATCCACCGGCGGGCCGGGCAAGCTCGGTCGCCTCCACCGGGATCCAGAGTCGACCCTTATGCGCCACCCAGGACTCCTCGGAGAAGAGATTCCCGGGAACCTCCTCGCCGGCGCCTGCTGGAATCGAAGACAGGCCGCTGTCAAACATCATGATGACATGGCTCGAGTCGACCACCACCGCGGTGGGAATGTCGGCAGCCTCCAACACCGAGCAGCACAGCACGACGATGTCATCGCAATCACCCGAGCGCCGCAGCAGGGTCTCCCCGGGATAGTTAACACGATCGCTGGTTTCCGCTCCTTCTGACACCGAAACCGGCGTCCGCGCATCCGGCTTATAGCCGATCTTATGGCCGTTCAGGGCGCTGAGGAGGGTCACCGCCGTGACCATTTGCGCGGGAGGAAATTCATACCGCGACACTCCCGGCCGATGCTCCCAGGCAGAATCGACGAAGGCCTTCACTGCGGCATCATTTGAATCGACGAATACAGCCACCTTGCTGGGGTCCTGCCAGTTGAAGACATGATAGTCGTAGATAGTGATCGCCCTGTTGGCGGAGGCCAGCAGCTCCCCGCCCGCCTCCAGGCGGACGGCCGCGGTCACCTCCAGGGATCTCTCGGTCACGATCTTCCGAGAGAGCAACGGGTTCAATCGTTTAGTCCAGGTCTCTCCCGGCGCCAGCTCTGGAAGCGCAAACCTCAGATCCTCGACCAGGTAGCCCCGGCCCTCCCCCTCGAGGGTGAAATCCACGCAGGCCGCCTGGAGTGTTCTTGAGGTGGTGTTCCTGACCCGAACCTCACCGATCCCCTTCTCCCTGTAGGAATGAAAGAGACTGGAGTAGATCGGCCCGAGGTCAAGCTCGACAGCCGGACGGCTCGCGAGAGACCCGGCCATTCGCACCGGGCCGCCGGCGAAATACCATCCGGCCAGCAAAAGAGCGGCGCAGACCGCAGCCGCGCTGAACAGGATCGCCCTTGTCGACCTCCGTGAGGAGCGATCGAGCTCCCGGCCAAGGATCTTGCAGACGCCCTTAACCCCTCTCTCCTCCGCCCCCTCCCTTCCCGGCGCGGCGAAATCGGCGGGATTGAAGTTGACCGTAGAGTCGTTCATATAATCGATTGAACCGGTAGCCGCGAAGACGAACTCCGGGCCATTACGGCAGAGACGGATTACGTCGCCGTCCTCCAGCTGATGCTCGAGCACTTCCCTGCCATTGAGGTAGGTTCCGTTCTTCGAATCAAGGTCGCGCAGCAACCAGCCGCGGCCTCCCTCCTCATCGAGGAAGATGAGCGCGTGGCGGGTAGACACGACGGGGCTGTCGACCACGACATCGTTGCCCTGGTCTCGTCCAACGCTCAGCCGCATACCCTTCAATACGACCAGCCGGCCTCTTAAGGATCCCCTGCGATGGACCAGCGCCGGTCCGCTCACGGGGCTTTCGCTCTTCACCAAAGGATTTTCCCCTGGGCTCTCTTCTCTTCAGCTTTCCCGCGAGATCTCCCCCGCGAGTTCACCACTTCTCTCTCCCGACGGGTCGATCGAGGACACGCCGGTCCCGCCATTCTTGCCATCTTCGACTGCCGCATCAAGCATTCGAGGCTCTGGAGGATATTCGGAAGTTAGGCGAGCCGGACGCGGCGCGGGAAAGAAAACCTACAGACCGCTCTCGCAGCCAAGCTCGTCGGTATCCGAGGCATCTCTGCCCGGCACGGGGTAAGGCGCCAGGGGGGCGCGGCCGCCGCGGTAGAGGAAATCAAGGATGCGGATGGCATCGGTCACATTGAGCCGCCCATCGTCGTTCGCATCGAGGGCGTCCTGGCAGCTCGCCGACGCTCCGGCGAAGAGATGCCTGACAATCTTGACCCCGTCGCTGATATTGACGACCCCATCGAGATTCGAATCACCGCGAATAAACTGCGGCGCCGGAGGCAGAACCACGATGGACCATTGGTTGGAGACCTGCCCATCAACATTGCGAACCTCGACCGTGGCGAATCCGGGATTGACCCTCTCCGGAACGAGGAGCATCACCGTGCCCGGATTGTCGCGGTTGAACCCGGGCGAAACCTCCAGCTCTTCGTTGTCGCTGCGGAAAACCACCGCGATGCCCTCGTGAAAATCGCTGCCCGTAAGCACCAGGCGCTCCCCGAGGCCGATTGGATTAGGCTCGGCGGCGGAGATGATGGGGCGCTCCCAGCCGGCCGTGCTGGTGACCGTGATGGCGTCGGTGTCGATCACCTCGCCCCCGTCGTTGAAGCCGAGGATCTCAATCTCGTTGGCTCCGGCCACCAGGGGAATATCGTCAATGCTCCAGTCACGAAGATCGCTGTTGGAGAAATTGAAGTCCAGATTCTCGACGAACTCACCATTCCTTGAAAGCGAGAGCGTGAAAACATCGGCCGGTGATTCCCCATCGAGATCGATGAAGGGCGAGGCTCCCTCATGGGTAATGTCGCGTCCACTGTTGGTCGTGATCCGCAGGCGAACGGCGGGATAGCAGGCTGCGTCAACCCGGCTGCGAAGATAGCTGTTTCGACTATTGACGAAGCTCGAAATGCCACCGGTGCTGCCGACGCCGGCGCTGGAAACCTGTGACATATAGGCGCTCAGGGGCGAGCTGCCGCCGGTGTAGAAGAAGTTGTCAATCATGCTCTTGAGGATCCCGTAGTACATCCTCTTCACGCGGGGGCGATTCAGCAGCCGGGTAACCTCGCTGAAGTGATTGGAAATCGATGACGATGGATTCGACGGCATCGTCGAAAATTCTCCACCCCCGGCATTGCCGAAGGTCAGCTCTAGATCCCAGGGGATCAGCCGCCAGAGACCATCGGAGGGAGCCCTGTAAAAATAACAGTTCTTTCCACGACGTCCGCCCCAGGTATCCCAGTGGTCGATATTGGTGACGATCGCGAGGACACGCAGGACCTCCTCAACGTCCATCATCGAGAAGACCGAATTGTCGAAAGCCGTGTTCGAGGTGGAGCGGGAGTCCATCAGCCGGGCAAGCGCTATGAGCGGGGTAAAATCGTCCTCTGTCTTCCTGTTGCGCAGGGAGAAGTACCAGCGGTAGTTTTCCTTATTGTTGCCCCCGCCAGTACTTCCGTACGGCGGGAAGAGCAGACGGCCCTCGGCATTTCCGGTCCGGGCGCCGCTGTCGTTGAAGCTGAAGCGGTCATCCATCTCGTAATGCGCCCCGGAGAGACCTTCCGATTCGGGAAACCAGAAATTGATGTACTGGCGGTTCGGCTTATCGAGAGCTTCATAGGTCCCCGTCCTGACGTCATTGAGCTGGAAGCGAACCAGCGTCTGGAAATCGAAATAGGGCAGCAGGGAAGAGCCGGCGTTGCGACGCATCATGTAATGAGCCAGGCGCTCCTTCCCATCTGAGGAGTGCTCGTCAAGATTGAACGCTGTCTTGCGGCCATGGAGAGGTTTGTCCTTGGGGATCTTGAGCGAGAAGCTCTTCTCAAAACCACCGCCGCCGGGGCGAAGCCAGGGGCTGCCCGCGAACCGGATTCGCGAACCGTAATAGATATCATCGCCGCCGAAGACAAAGGAGCCCTCGAGCATCTTATTGGAGAGCACCCGCCGACTGCGCAGCTCAGTCTCATTCTCCTCGTGCATCACGAAGCGGTAGTTGTGATGGTTCGTGGAGGGGTTACGGGTATCGTGACGGTAGAGGTTGTAGAGCTCCTCGGTGCGGGAGGCCGACAAGGGGTTCACCACCGGGGCATGAGAGCGCCCGAGAATATCCCTCGGGAATCTCTCTGGCCGGCCGTCCGAATCCTCCGCCTCGATGTAATAGATCACGCGGGTGCCATTTGATTGTCCCGGGATGGTGACGGTATACTCGCCCGGCTTGTCAGCCGCGCGCATCGTCGCCCGGGTGAACGAACCCGAGACGGTATTGGTGCGGTAGAAGAGCTCGACCTGGCTGACGCCATCCGCATCCCGGACGCGGGCGGTCACGGTCACCGACTCGCCGCTGCCGGGCACGACCGGGTCCTGGGAGACCTTGTCAATCGCGGGCCCCATATTCGCGGAACCGTACCGCTCAACCTGGCGGCGGGTGACCGAGTTGAGCTCGCCGGGCGATCCGAGGGTCGACGGAATTTCGAGGAAATGGCTGCCGGCGATTCCGGGGCTCGAGGCGTTCCCGACATTGTAATCGCCGATGCAAAGGATGGAGGCGCTGCCGATCTTCCACTTCGCATCGAAGCGGACCCTGTAGCTGGTGCCGCTGGACTGGCTGCTGGTATTGCATTCGACCCGGTTGACCTTGTAGTCGCCTCCGCCATTCCAGGCGATCAGCTTCAGGCTGCCGTTGCCTGCGATCACCTCGTCATTGTCGGTTGTCCGGCCGGAGCTGATATGGGTTCCCTCGATCCTCCAGCCGCTGGTGTTGCTGTTGAAGGTGCCGTTAGAGACCATGTTCGAGCCGCCGTTGGAACGCGTCAGCTGGATGTTGTCAACGATCGCGATGCCCTCGGCCGACAGGAGCATACCCAGGTCCGAATCCCCTCCCCCGTGGGTGGCTGTATGGGTAAAGGTGTTCACCCGCGCCTCGTCGGAATCGTCGCTGGCATCCCAGGAGCCGGCAACCGAGCTCTCGCTGTGCGGATCAATCCGTTCGAGCGACGCTCCCCCTCCATCAGCCCAGCGCGGCCATTCTCCTCCATCGTAATAGCGCACCTTGTCGGCGATATTCCCGGAAGCATCCCTGAGCCGCAGACGCTCTCCTCCATTGGCCAGGCTGCCGCTGAAGGACGCCGGGAGAAGCACATCGGGTCCAAGGCCGTAGTCCCGGCTGATCTTGGCCACCGAGTTGGCAATCACCAGGTAGTCGCCGGCGCCGATCACCGTACCGGGAGGAAACTCGTAGTCACCCACGCCCTCGACGCTCCAGCCGCTGATGTCATGCACCGTAGCGCCGCGGTTGTAGAACTCGATAAACTCATCGCTTTCCAGGCCCGAAATCGGATGGTACATGATCTCGTTGAAGATCACGTCGTTCACCACCCCGGTATCGTTCGCGGCGCCCGGGGTCGGAATGGCCGCCCGGGCGAAAGATTCCTGCCCATCAGGATAGCGCGCCTCGCTGCGCCCAGGCACCTTGGGCTCGAAGATGCGGGCATCGACAACCCGGGAGCCGGCTGGATTCACGAGCGCCACCGATACGCGGTCCCGAACACCCTCGACGATGGCAAAGTCCATGCCCAGCTGCGCCTCGGTGAAGGAGACGAAGCCGCGCGCAGGAATGCTCGTTCCTTCGGAAATCGTAAACAGGCGCAGGTTGCTGTAATCATCAGTCAGGTGAAAGCCGCCGAGGTCTACCCGTGAGAAGCTCTTATTGTAGAGCTCGATGAAGCGCGGGCCGTTGGCGGGCAGGAAGTGGCCCTCGTTGACCACCACCGGGAGGGTCTCCAGGTCTCCGGGCTGGATCTCCCTGCGGCTCACCAGCGTCGGGATGAAGGACAGGTCGGAGCTGCTCAGGTTGGTGTTGTGAACACTGACGGCCAGCACGTTGCTCCCGGCGTTAAGGGCCGCCAGGGGAATCGTGATCTCGGCGTCATCCTCGTCGGGGGCATCCCCCACCGTCCCATCTGCCTCGGTGTCGTTGTCAACATTCCCGCCGGCCATGTTGACCCGCCCCATCTCCTGGGAATTGAGGTAGACCACGAAACCATCATCAAAGCTCACGTTGAGAACCACCGAGCCGAGCTCATCCGGGTTGTCCACCTCGAAAACCTTCCTGCAGAAAACCGTCAGGTAGCTGTTGCGCATATCATCGAGCTCGGTGCGATCATCGCCGTCACCATAGCCAATGCCGGTGGGGCCGCTCTCCCAGTCCGAATCATCGAAGTCAAGCTCACGCCAGCTTGCGGGAGGATTGCTGTTGCCGCGAAAATAGCTCCAGGTCGAGTTATCGGGGATCATCACCGCGTCGACGAAGCTCACCTCGGTGTTGAAGTTGGTCCGGCCGGGGGTGCCGCCCATCTCGGAGCTCAGCTTCCAGCTGTCGGGATCATCGCAGTCGGAATAGGGTCTCTTGATGGCCAGGGTGTGCCCTGTACCCTTCGCCCCGCCGGGCCACTGCCCGCGATCATTGTAGCTGACCTTGCTGACCGCTACGCCCTGGGGATTAGCCAGCTCGATGGCTTCGCCGGAATTGTCGAGTGTCCCGATGAAATCGCCATGCGTATTCGAGACCCCGTACCTGGCCTGGACAGCATCCTCGTCGCGACAGATCACCAGGTAGGAGGTCGCGGGAATAAAGCTCCCCTCCGGAAAAACATAGCTGATCCCGCGTGTAAAACGGTAACCCGAGAGATCATAGGGCTCGGAGCCATCGTTGAAGATCTCGATAAATTCAAGCTCCGGACGCGTGATACCCTCGCTGTCGGCTGGGTCAAAATGGATCTCGGTGATAACGATCTCTGCCCGGGCTGCAGCCATGGCGAAACAGAAGAGACCGAGGTATCCGGAAGCCAGGAGCGCGCGCCGCCAGGCCGCCTCCAGCGCTGCTCTTTTCAATTTCATCGAAGTCTCTATTTCCTGACGAATCGGTAAGAACTGCCCACCGGCAAGGTTAAGGCATGGGATGCCCGATTGCCATCAGTACTTGATCTGATTCCGCCGGCCGCCCTGCTCAACACCCGGGCTCATAGCAGAAGGCGTCGTCCGCGTCTTCGTGGGAGCCACAGAGCGGAAAGGGGGCCGGGGGAGGAGCGCCGCCCATGAAAAGAAAACGCAGGGTGTAGATCGGCCGCGTGATGACGAGGTGAGCTCCCTCCCCGGTTGAATCCGCCGCCGCGGGACAGGGCAGCTCATCCCCGAGAAAGAGAAAACCCAGGGTCGTCAGGACATCCGCCAGGTCCAGCACCCCATCGAGATTCGCATCTCCCCGCATGAAAGACAGGAGCGGCCGGGGATCACTCTTGTTCAGCCTGAATTCATCCAGCTGCCGGCCTTCGATATCCAGTGCCCGGCCGTGCAGCTCGGTGGCGGATATGTCGAAGACCAGGCAATGGTTTACGGACTGGAAGGTCCGTATATAGGGACGGTCCCTGGCCCCCTGGAGCTCTCCGTAAAGATGTCCGCCGCCGCCGCCGGTGACGATATAGACCGTGCCTCGCGGGCTCTGGAAGACGGGATCCTGCCATCCATCGCGCAGCACCCGGCCCCGCACGGGGTAGGAACGCTGGTAGTTGTGGTCATGTCCGCTGCAGACCAGGTCGACTTCGTACCGGTCGCAGAGCTCGGGAAGCTCCTCTCGTATCGGATGATCAAAGTTTGCGTAGACACCGACGGTATAGATCGGCAGATGCTGGTAGATGATCAGCCAGGGAACTCCCCGGGAACGGGCGGTGGAGAGATCCCGCTCGGCAAAGGCAAGCTGTTCCTCCATCTGGGCCTCAGTGAAAATGTAGTCGAGAACCAGGAAGTGCGCCGGCCCCCAGTCGTAAGAGTAATAGACCCCGGCTCGCTCGCTCTCGTCGTTGGGTACCGTGAAGATATCCCGCCACTCGACATCCATCCGCTCCATGTCCAGGTCGTGGTTTCCCCTGGCGGGATAGAGGCAGGATTTCGACAACAGGGTCCTGTAGGGCAGGAAGATACCCGAGTCCAGGCTGCGATGGTAAATCAGGTCGCCGGTGTGGAGAAAGAGATCGGCATCGAGGCCTTCCATCACAGAGCCGATGCCGACCTGGGCCTCGGAGCCGGTGCCGCTGTCGCCGACCATGACCGCGCGCAGACGGCCCTCCCCCGCTCGCGGCGCCGTACGAAAGACCAGGTGTTCGCCCGCATCGAGAAGCTCCTCGCCGGAAAACACCGAGTAGCCATAGCGGCTGGCCGGCCGCAGGCCCTCCAGCACGACCCTCTGGTTCGCGCCCCGAACGCCAACCTGCTCGACAACCCGGCCGTCCTCCCCGACGTAACGAACCCGGCCTCTATCCCCTGAAGGAGTCATCACCCAGAGGATCTCGACAGAGGTCTCGCCCAGGCCCTGGAGATAGGGACCGCGCAACAGCTCCGCCGCGCCCGCAACCTCGACCGCGGGCAACGGCAGCCCGCCCACAAGCAGGAGCGCGAAAAACAATGACCTGCGACTCAAAAATTCACCTCTAAGCCTGCTGGTGTGCCGAGACACGCTGAAATAACCCGATTGCGTCATTCTAAGTTCACCGGATCGTGATAAGTAACTAATTTTCACGGGGCGAGCCGTGAACACCTGCTTGCATCCGAATATCGTTCCGGAGAAAATCAGCGGACCACCTGGGGAGGTCTCTTCGAACTGGAGAGACCATGAAGAGATACCGACAGCTTTCCTTCCTGCCCACCCTGGCACCGGCGGGAAAGCCCGATCCCGACGCGGAGGCGCTACGCTGCCGCGCTGGAGTTGAATTTCACGAGATCAACGTCCGTGAGATTCTCAATCGCTCAGGCAACAGGCGCCTGCCGTTTGTCTGGACCATCAACCCCTACCGCGGCTGTGAGTTCGCCTGCAGCTACTGCTACGCCCGCTACACCCATGGCTTCTTCGACCTCCATCGCTGGGAAGATTTCGAAGAGAAGATCTTCGTCAAGCGCGGAGCCGCCGGCTCCTTGCGGCGCAGGCTCCGCCGCGCAGCCCTCGAGAACGAACCGATCGCCTTCGGTACGGCAACCGACCCCTACCAGCCCGCCGAGCATCATTACCGTGTGACTCGCTCCCTGCTCGAAGAGATGCTCGAGGTCAGGGGGCTGCAATTCTCCATCACGACAAAGTCCCCCATCATCCTGCGCGACCTCGAGCTGCTCAGAGAGCTGAAGAAACGCCACCGGCTGCGGGTCAACGTCACGATCACCTGTCTCGATACGAAACTCGCCCGCAGGATCGAGGGACACGCGCCGACTCCCCCCGCCCGCATGCGAACGGTCAAGAAGCTGGCCGATGCGGGAATCTACACAACCGTCTTCTGTATGCCCATCATGCCATCCATCAATTCAGGCGAAAACATTCTTGGGCCCCTCTTCCAGGCGGCCCGGCGAGCCGGCGCGCGAAACATCCTCCCCAACGCGCTCTACCTGCGAAAGGAGATCCGTGAGCCTTTCCTGCAGTGGCTGGAAGAGGAGTTCCCCGAGTTGGCTCCTCTCTACGGCCGGCTCTATTCGGGCAGGTCCTACCTGTCCCGAGCCGAGCAGGAGAAGCTCCTCGGCGACTTCAGAAAGCTGAAGGCCGAGGTCGATTTCGGTGGGCGCCCCGGAAGCCCTCAGAAGGAGAGCTGAAGGTGGCCGGCATCGTCGAATACCGGGTCGACCGGCTCATCGATGATCTCGATGTCTTCGCGACCCTCGACGAGCGGCAGACAGGCTTCTGAAAGATAGACGTTTTCGAGGCTCAGGGTGTCGCGGACCAGGGCGACCCGCGGCCCATCTTCACGCCGGGGACTTGTCTTGATGCCCGCCTCGAGCAGCTCCCGGTCATCCTCGAGCACGATGGGCATGCGGGCTCCGGCCGGAGAATTGGCCGTCATGCAGTTGAGGTTGGTCACCTTGTGGTCGATCTTGTCGCAGAAGCGGCGGGTGATGTACTCAGCCATGCCCATACCGACGGCATTGCCGTCGCTCTCAGCGGTAAGGTCGCTGAGGCAGATGCGGGTAATGGCCGGCAAGCCCTCCATCCAGGGCGTACCGGGAGTGTAGCCGTAGACCCCGCGGCCGATGATGTTGGTGTCCATTCCTGCCCCTGAAATGTTCTTACCGAGGCGCTGGCAGTAGAGGACATCGAGCTCCATCAGGGGAAGTTTCCCCATCAGGCCGAAGGCTGTCTTGAGAATTTCGGCCTCCTGCTCAAAGAACCCATCCGTGCTGACGCCGATGAGATCCGCGGTGTCGTGATAGGCGTTCTCGATAATCGCCAGGCCGCCGATCACCTTGCCCCCGCCGACGATGAGGCCGGCGGCGCTGCGGATCGCATCTCCCAGGCCGATATCAAAGATACGGCTGTGGTATTCCGTTGCTCCATCCAGCTTGCCCAGGCCGATGGCGCAGATCTTCGTCAGGCCGCTCTCGATCGGCCCCTTGTAATCGGTATGCGGCTTGATCCGGTTCAGGAGCACCACCCCGTCGGCCTCGACCGCCGTCTTCGCCAGGTAGACCTCGACCCCCTCGGCCGTCGTACCCTGGTGCTCTGTTTCCATCGCCGCGTGCACCGGCGCGCCGACACCCTCCTCGGTAACTCCATAATGCGCCAGCAGGTGGACCTGGCCCTCGGCCGTCGCTCCCCCATGGCTGCCCATGGCCGGAATGATAAAGGGGCTGGCGCCGCGCGATTTCAAATAGCCCACCACAGCCCTGGTGATCCCGGCAATATTGGCGATGCCCCGGCTACCGACAGTAACTCCGATCTTCGCGCCGTCACTGATCCTGTCGGCCGGGAGAACGCGTTCAAGCTCAGCCTCCGCACGGGCGGTAATATCGTCCACGCTGGGCCGCGGGAAGGACTGGCGAATGGGGAAGATTCGAGGAAGAGTCATAGGTGATCCTGAGGAAGCAGTTTACGCGGCCTTTCAATACCTGTCGACAAAGCGATACTGACCGCCGTTTTGCTCAGCAAGCTGGCGCAGGAGATTGGACTCGGCCCCGAAGGCGATCGTGTGAATCGTGACACCGCGGGCACGGTTGAGCAACTTGATCTCCTTCAGGATCGCCGCCGGGGCCGTCAGGCGGCCCCGGGTCGGAAGTCCATCGGTGAGAAGATAGATCGTGTCAACCCGCTTATCCTTGAGCGCGAACTCGAGCGTATCGAAGACATTGGTTCCCGAGCCCGTGGCGATCCTGGCGACATAGGAAAGCGCCTTGGCGCGCCCCTTGCCCTTGAGAGGCTGGAGAGCCTTCTGCCAGGGCCTGAAGGTGGCGTCAAAGCTGATCATGTTGAGAAAGGTGTCGGCCGGCAGCTTCTTGAGCAGGCGCATCATCTCTTTCTTGAGGATGTCAATCTTCATCGCCTTGCCATCCTTAACCACGATTCCGCCGGGCTTCTTTTTCTTCTTCTTTGCCGGCGCGACCCGGGTACGCCCATCGCCTCCGACGGCCTCTTCTTCCTCGTCCTCCTCGAGGCTCTCGGCCTTGACCGCGACCAGCTGGCGCATGCTGCTGGAGATATCGACGACCAGCCCGAGACGCTTGGAGGAAACCTCGATGCCGAAATAGTCGAGATCGTATTTCTTCACGCTGGTGAAGCCCTCCTCTTCCTGCTTCGGGAATTCAAAGGCGGCCTCGGACGCGGACCACCATTTCTTCCAGTCAGCCGCCGCGAGACCGAAGTTCTGGCCCGAGACGTTAACGAGCAATTCGAGAGCCTTGACCTTAAAGCTCTCATCGCTGTGGTTCGCAAGAACAGCGATCAAGGCGCCCATCATGGGCTTGATGCGAATGATCCGCAGCGACTGGAGGGCGACGTTGCGAACCGCTGCGTCCCTGTCGTTGAGTCCGGCGAGCAGGCTCTTCATCGCGCGCGGATCACCGGAACGCAGGGAGAGACTTCCCATCGCGACGGCCCGCAGCTCGGGATCCTTGCTGGCGGCGGAACGGACCGCGAACTCCATCCCGCCGGAGGAGCGGGCCAGGGCATCGAGCGCCCGGGCCCGCAGACGAATATCGGTACCGGAACGATCCAGCGTCGAGCTGATCTCATCGATAGCTCCATCGACGCCGATCCGCGCCAGCGCCTCAATCGCGCTGATGGCCAGCTCGCGGGAACGGTGTCCCACCAGCTCAACCAGCTGATCACGGGCACCGGAAAGCTTCAGCTCGCCCGCGAGACGCACCAGCACGCAGAGGCGATCGATTCTTCCTCCAACCGAGTCGTAGGCGTCACCGGCCAGCCAGGCCCTGGTGGCCTCGTTCTTTGAATTCTTCAGGACAGCCACACACAGCTCGAGCTGGTCTCCGGCGGCGGCGCCCTTGGACTTCCTGGCTCCCAGCTGGCTCAGCAGCAGCTTCGCCTCCTCCACAGTTAGCGAGCTCTCGTTGAACTGCAACGCCCTGAAGGACGCATCCTGCACCCCGGGCGGTCTCCTGCCAAGCCCCGAGATCAGCAGCCTGGCAGCGTTCTCCGTTCCCCCGGTAAGAAGCGCCCCGGGAATGGCCTCGCGCGCCTGGGGCGAGGTCCCGGAGTTATCAAGCTCCGCCGCGAGCCAACGCTCCGAGCTGCTCGTAGAAAGAGCTGCGATCTTGTCGAGAATCGGCCCCACGTGCGTGGCCACGAGATTCGCGCGCCTGTTGATCGGACCGGTCACCTTCTTCAGCGAGGCCCTGTACTGCCGAACAAGGCTGGTGAGCTCATCCGCCCGGGCAGCACAGGGCGCGACCAGCAGGAGCAGAAGAAGGGCGTTTTTCAGGAAGAGCATTTTTCACTCCGGCAGGTGGACGGAACCATGCGAGGCGCTCTGCAAGAGAAAGATTCTACGCAAAAAACCTCAACTTAACCATACCGGCCCGGGCTCCCGTTGGCACCTGTCGAGCCGGCATCAGCCGTGTTCTTCAAGCTGGATGAGATAACCTGAGGGATCCTTGACGACAAAAAAGCGCGTGGTTCCCGCGGTCTCCAGGCCCATCGCTTCCCCAGCATCGAGCTCGCTGTCGAGAATCTCTATCTCATGGCGCCGGGCCTGCTCCAGGTACCCGTCGAGCTTTTGCACTCCCAGCACCAGGACGGATCCCCATCCCAGCGAGGCCGGACGGGGGCCCAGGGCGAAGGGATCTTCCTCCGACTGCTGGTCAAGACCGTGAATCACCAGCTTGAAACCCGACATCTCAAACTCGGCACAGCCGCGAGCCTGGCGGCTTGTCTCGCGCGGCTCGATATTGAGAAGCTTCCTGTAGAACTCAACGCTCTCGACCGGATCCGCGGCCGCCAGGTAGAGTGAATCCAGAGCCGGCGGCTGAGGCGGCCCTGTCAGATCACTGCCGCGAAGCCTGTAGAGTATCTCGGCCTGGGTCGCGTCAATTCGGCCCCTGTCGGTATAGCGCAGGCGCTCATCCAGCAGCTTGTTCCGCGTCCGCTCATCCGGCGCGCGCTCCAGGGACCTCGAGAGGCTGATGAAATTCTCCAGCTCACGGCGGACCAGCGGATCGCTCCAGACGCTCTGCAGGAAACGCATCTTCGCATTCGAGGCCTTCCAATCGAAGCCGAAGCGTTCAACGTATTCCACCGCGGCGTCCGGCCTCGCCTCGGGCCCGGGGTACCAGATCTCCTGGGGGTGAGCCTCCTCGCCGACCAGCTGCGCGGCGATATAAAGATTCTCGAAGAAGCCGACGCGAAGACAGGCTACCGCCGTCTCCAGCTCACCGGCGGTGAAAGCCTCCAGCGCGGAGTTGAAGTGCTCCCCCGGGTTGTCATTCCTGGCAATCACGCACCGCCTCCCTCGAACTGGAGCCGGGCATAGTCGATGTTGAGCTCGCCCGCGGCATCTACCAGGCCGGTCCCATGGGCCAGGATGCCGATCTGCGGGCAGGAGATCTCCACCGTCATTCCTTCTGAGAGCACCTTCACCGTTCCATCCGGGATGACATCGGTCCCGGTAGAAAAAACCTCCGCCGGGGTCAGCCGGATATGACTAGCCGCCCAGGACACCAGCTCCCCGATAGGAGAATTGATGTTGGAGGTGTTGGACTCGCGCTCAAAGAGAATCTCTCCGGATGGACTGAAAATCCTGGTCCTGATGGAAAGGTTGGGATTGACCTGTTCGTCGCTCAGAAGCACCAGGGGACCCAGGACAAGAGCCCCAGTGAAATGTTTCGCCTGGTAGAGGTAGAGCAGGGTCTCGTTCTCTATCCTGTTGCCGCTGACGTCATTGGCCAGGGTATAGCCCCAGATCCGCCCATCGGAGTGAACCACCGCCGCCAGCTCCGGCTCGATGCCCGCCGAGACGGTCTCGCGTTCACACGGCTCTCCCTGGATATTCTCTGAGTTGGTCAGGTCGGTGCGCAGCCCCATCTTGCCGCCGGGACCGACAAAATGCTCCGGCGCCGTGCCCTTCAGGAAGAGCTCCGGGCGCTCGCCTCTCTCCTTGACCCCGCGGTAGACGAATCCATAATCACCGCGACGGCCCTCCGTCTCGCGCTCGAGCGCGGAGTTGAGATAGGTGATGCCAAAAGCCTGGGCCCGCCGCGGAAGGACCGGAGCGACCAGGTGATCACTTCCGGGCGCGGGGTCCGAACCGAGGAGGCTGAAATCGAGCGGCTCAGCGCCGCTTTCCCGCGGCGAAAAACCGGCGGCCCATTCACCAACCCGCAGACCCTGGCCCTCGACCCATTCCACCAATTCGACGACCGGAGTCGGCAGGCTGCTGAAGGTCCACCTGGCATCCTCCCAGCGCGCCCCGGGAGACGCCTGCTGAAATCCGCTTCTGTGTCCGGGAAGAGGCAGGCAATCGGTGAGATCCCAGGCCTCCGCGACAGCCTGCTTTCCATCGAACACCTCGAGACCGCCGCAGATGAAGAGCCGAAGCTCCCCTCGATCGGCCGACCAGTACTGGCCCAGGTGGGTTAAAGACGCCATCTGTTTACGACCTCTATTCTCCAGTCCGCCTGGCCCGCCCTGCCTGCCTGGCCGGCTGAGCCGGAAATGCTCCGCGGGCTAACTCCATTTACCACCGATGCGGACTCTCGCGCCCCTCGGTTGATGATAGTATAGGGCCGTAATCGAGGGAGACAATCGCGGATTGACGGTCGAGGTTAGAACGCCTCCGCGCAGGAACGAAGAGACCATGGGTACCCCGACGAGCAGCCCGGCCAGGATGGACATCAGCCAACCGCTGCTGACCTGGTACGAGGCCAACCGGCGTGAGCTGCCCTGGCGCAGCAATCCAGAGCCCTACAGGGTCTGGGTCTCCGAGATCATGCTGCAGCAGACCAGGGTGGAGACCGTGATTCCGTATTTTGAGCGTTTCCTCGACCGCTTCCCCACTCCTGCCGCCCTCGCCGGAGCAAGTGAAGACGAGGTTCTCACCCTCTGGTCCGGCCTGGGCTATTACCGCCGTGCGCGCTCACTGCTGGATGGAGCGAAAACCGTCGTCAGGGACCACGGGGGCGTCTTCCCCAGGAGCTACGAGGCGGCCCTCGAGATTCCGGGAGTCGGCCCCTATACAGCGGCGGCGATCCTCAGCATCGCCTACGGGGAGCCCTGGCCCGTCCTCGATGGAAACGTCGAGCGGGTGATGACGCGGATCCTGCGGCTTGCGGAAAATCCCAGGCAGGTCTCGACAAAGAAACGCCTGAGAGAGATCGCCGGCGGCTGGATGCCTGCCGACAAGGCCTCCAGCTTCAACCAGGCCATGATGGAGCTGGGCGCGCTCATCTGCAGCCCGGTCTCCCCGGACTGTCCGGCCTGCCCGGTTCGTGAGGTCTGCGCGGCTGCCGGGCAAGGTGACCCGGAGAGCTTTCCAAGGCTTCCGCCGAAAAGAAAGACGGTCGCCATCGAGCTCGAGGCCGGCATCATCCGGCGTGGAAGACGCTGCCTGCTCGAGCGGAGCGAGAGCCTCGATTTCCTCGAGGGGCTCTGGCTCTTCCCCCTCTCCCGGACCGGAGATGGGGGAATCGCCGCCCGCCTGGGGCAGGCGCTAGGAACGGACGTCGAAACCGGCGAAGAGCTCAAGGCCATCAAGCACTCGATCACCTTCAGACGGCTGACCCTGCGCCCCCGCCTCCTCGAGACCGGCAGCTTCACCATCCGCGGGAAGCCGTCGTTTCGCTGGGCGCTGCCCGAAGAGCTGGGCCGTGTCCTGCCGGTGTCATCTCTCTGCCTCAAGATAGCTGACCGTCTCAGCTGAGCCGGTCTCAATCCCGGGCTCCGCTCAAGCTGTGGGTTGGCCAATCCGGCTCCGATGCTTATACTGCGGGCTCCGGCGCTCCTCGGAAACGAAAGCTGACCGGCTCCCTGGAAAACACAAAACGACAGGATCAAGATGACAGAATTCGACGCCGCCGGGTCCCAGGACCTGCCCCTCTTTGACCCATTCGCGGGCGAGACCATCCTGGCGCCTGAAAAAGAAGGCCAGGGCTATTGGGTTGGAGCCCCCGCCATCACCTACGATGAGACCCGCGAGTCCTTCCTCCTGTGCTACAGGCGGAGGAGACCGCGAGAGCATACCCCGGACCGCGGCTACCTGAGCGTGGTGGCCGAATCCTCCGATGGAAAGAATTTCGAGACCCTCTGGAGCATGACGAAGGACCAGCTCGACACCACCTCTATAGAAAAATGCTGCCTGCTGCGCTGCGAGGACGGTGTCTACCGCTACTACTTCAGCTATGTCGACCCCGCCGACCAGCGCTGGAGAATCGACCTGGTCGAATGCGAATCTCCCGGCGAGATCGACCTGTCATCCAGCAGGGAGCTCTTCACCGCGGCCACGGCCGCCGCCGCCCAGGACGCCCCGGTCGAGGGTGTCAAGGACCCGATGGTCTATTACATCGATGGTACCTACTACATGTTCATCAGCTACGCCGAGGGGGCGCCCCGCGACGAGGACACCGCCGGGGAAATGCACGAGACCTCCGACGTCTTCAACACCGGTCTGCTCTACTCCACCTCGGCCCTGGCGACCTCGACCAATGGACGCGATTTCAAATGGCTCGGCAATTGCCTGCCCGTGGGCCCCGAGAGCAGCTGGGATTCCTACGCGACGCGCCTGGGATCGATCGTCAGGGGAAAAGATACCTGGTACGGTTACTACGATGGCTCCGCCAGTCACCTCGACAACTACGAGGAGAAAACCGGCTTTGCCGCGTCCCGGGATCTCCTCACCTGGGCCAAGCTGACTCCCTCGGCGCCCGCGATCACGGTGCCGTATGCCAGCGGCTCGGTACGCTACGCCTGCGCGGTCGAACGCGAAGACACCCTCTTCGTCTATTACGAGATGACGCTCCCGAATGAGTCGCACGAGCTGCGCCTGGTGAAGCTCCCGGCGCGCAGAGCCTGAGGATATCTCTCAGGCGTTCTCCGAGCTCAAGACCTCGTCAATCGTCCTGAAGAGCTCGGCCGGGCGTAGCGGCTTGGCGATGTAGGCATCGAGTCCCGACTGCAAACAGCGCTCGCGATCCCCCTTCATGGCGTTCGCGGTCAGGGCGATCAGCGGAGTGTGGGTTCCCGTCCCGCGCTCGCGGTCACGAATCTCCGCCGTGGCATCGAGGCCGTCCAGGACGGGCATCTGGATATCCATCAGCACGATGTCGAAGTCTCCCGACTCGAGGGCGTCGACGGCCAGTCGGCCGTTCTCGGCCACCTCGACAGTGTGGCCCTTGCGTTCAAGGATAGCGACCGTGACCTTCTGGTTCACGGGATTGTCTTCAGCCAGCAGGATCCTCAAAGAATCTCCCTCAATCGTCTGCGAACAACGCGGCTCCTCCTCTGCGGTCTGACCGCGGACGGTCGTCAGGGTTTCAACGATGTTGTCGTAGAGATCCGCCTGCGTGACAGGCTTACGAAGGAAGACCCTGATACCAAGCTCCCTGCTGCGGGCCAGGTCTCCCGGGTTCTCTCCAGAGCTCAGCATCATGACGGGCGTGCCGCCGGCTCCAGGCAGCGAGCTGATCCTTTCGGCCACCTCGAGGCCATCCATCCCCGGCATATGATAGTCCAGCAGGATAAGATCGAGTCCACCGCCCTCGCCGGGCAGGGCCCTGACACGCTCGACGGCCTCCTCGCCGCTCGACACCAGCACAGGATTCATTTTCCAGCCGACCAGGGTTCTCTCGAGAAATCGCCTGTTGGTCACATTGTCATCGACGACCATCACCTTCAGGCCGGCAAGCTGTACCGGGGCCTGAACATTTCCGCGACCGCGGCTTCCATCTCCTGCCGCGAAGGCGCTGGTGAAGTGGAAGGTGCTGCCGACTCCTGATTCGCTCTCGACCCAGATTCGGCCTCCCATCATGTCAACGAGCCTGGAGCTGATGGCCAGGCCGAGACCTGTACCGCCAAACTCCCTTGCCGTAGAACGATCGGCCTGCGAGAAGGCCTCGAAGATTTCGCTGCGGCGCTCGGGAGAGATCCCGATGCCGGTATCGCTTACGGAGAACTGGTACTCGCACCGGCCCCCATGGCTCTCCCCCGCACGAACGCCGAGGACAACCTCGCCCTCGGAGGTGAACTTGATGGCGTTCCCCAGCAGGTTGACGACCACCTGGCGCAGCCGGGTCGGATCGCCAATCACGAGGTCCCCGGTGCCGTCCGGTATGTCAAAGATCATCTCGAGACCCTTCTCATGAGCCTCCAGAGCGAGGGTGCGGGCCGCCTCACCCAGGCATTGCTTGAGGGAGAACTCAATGCTCTCCAGCTCGATGCGCCCTGCCTCGATTTTTGAGAAGTCCAGGATGTCATTGATGATTCCCAGCAGCGAGCTGGCCGAGCTGCGAACCATCTCGAGATACTCACGCTGCTCGTTGTCCAGGTCGGTCGCCAGCGCGATCTCCGTCATGCCGATGACCCCGTTCATGGGGGTCCGAATTTCGTGGCTCATATTCGCCAGGAACTCGCTCTTGGCGCGACTGGCTGAGTCGGCGGCCTCGGCTTGCTTCTCGAGGTTATCGCAGCTCGCCTGCATCTCTTCGAGCTCCGCCCTGTAGCTGCCAAGGGTCCGGTCCTTCACCCAGAGAATGTCCAGCAGCTCGTCGCTGCGGTCTGCTCCGCTGACAGCCAACAACAGAACGGCCAGCGAAGCGAGGCTGGCAAATACGCCAATAGCAGGCGAAAGATACGCCGTGGCCAGCAGCCCGCAAACCGTCGCGGCGGCCCAGGCGAACGTGAGCTTCCAGCTCAATCTCCCAGCGATAGCCGCATAGTATTTCCTCAACATATTCTCTGCACTCCGGTCTTCAGCGGTAAAACCGCGGGAATTGCGTACCAGCTGTCCCCCGGCGCCCCTGCGTCCACCCGAGCCCGGCCGCGCGACACGAACCGGCTCCCTGTTACAGTCTACAACGCTACGGCCTCGCAAACCTCCCGTGAGGCGTTGGAGCCTTCGGGAGGGCCGCAGGACGTCGCCGCGAGGCGTTTCGAGGAGTCCTGGCCTCAGGTAAGGCTTCGAACCAGGCCGCCGTCGACAGGCAGCACTATACCGGTAATATAAGAGGCGGCCTCGGAGCAGAGAAAGGCTACCGCGGCGGCGAATTCCTCCGGACGGCCGAAACGGCCGGCGGGAATGATCGCCTCGGCCTCGGCCTTGATCTCCTCGAGGGAGACCCCTCCCGCCTCCGCTCGCCGGGCGAAGATGGCCTCCAGGCGAGCGGTCGCGGTAGAGCCGGGCGCCGCCGTGTTGACGGTCACTCCATCGGCCGCGGCCTCATCCGAGAGCGCCTTGGAAAAGCCGACGACAGCCGAACGCATCGCCGTCGAGATCGTCAGCCCGGCAATCGGCTGCTTCACGCTGGTGGAGGTGATAAAGACAATACGGCCCCAACCCCGCGCCCGCATCCCGCCGACCACCGCGTCAGCAAGCTTCTGAGATGCGCGGAAGGTAGTCTCGAAGCCCCGCCTCCAGGCCTCGTCACCCAGTCCGGCGGCATCGCCCGGAGGCGGGCCGCCATTGTTGGCGACCAGGATGTCGACCGGACCCAGGGCCTCGGCCGCCGCCGAGACGAACTCATCCGGTCCGGTCTCACTGCCAAGGTCGGCGGACAGAGCGACCAGCGGCGGGACCTCTCCGCCATCCGCCGAGATGCGGGCCCGGATATCCTCCAGGGCCGCCTCGACCCTCTCCTCGCTGCGGGAGCAGAGAGCCACCGAGGCTCCCTCTCGCGCCAGCGCCAACGCCACCGCCTTACCAAGACCGCTCGATGAGGCAGCCACCGCCGCCACCTTCCCTTCCAGGCCGAGATTCATGATTCTATTCCCTTTTATTTCTTCCGTGGAGAGCCGAAAAGTTTCATTCTTCGCGGGGAGCATTCCCAGGCGGCGGCTTCTTTGCCCCGCCATCACCCTTCTTCTCCGGCAGCCCCGGATCGAGCGGCACCTTGATCAAGCCCAGGCCTGTAGCCAGCTCGGCCTTGGGCCGGGAGAGATTGCCGCCAATCTTGATTTTCAGGATGCCCTTCTTGATGAAGCTGAAGATCTTGTTCAGATCGATTCCGGTGAGGTCGATGAGCTCAGGAATGAGCGGCAGCTTGAGCCGGGAGGTCGGCAGCTGCGGCTCGAGCTCGAGGGCCAGGTTTCCATCGAAATCCATACTCCCCACGCCGGAAAAGAAGAGGCCCGAGTTGCTGCTCTTCATCTCCAGCCCCTCGGTCAGGAAGCGCCCGTCCTCTATGGTGTAGGGGATCTTCACATTGTCGAGCTTGGATCGCAGCAATAGATCGGAGAAGCCCAGGTTGATAAGATCGGGCACCTTGAAGAGCTTGAAGATGCCGAGAAAGAGCGGCAGCTGGGCCAGGTTCGCCTCCTTGATAAGGCCGACGCCCTCTCCCCGGATCGAGCGCTGGTCGCCGGTGAGGCCGGCGAAGAACACCTTCCCGCTCGCAGTGCCGCTGGTCCCTTGCTTCCTGTTCCCGAAGATATCCACGGAAGCATCGGCCAGGCTGACCCCGGAGGCTGCGAACTCGCCGCCAAGATCACCCACCTTCTCGCCCGTATCGACGTAGAGCATCCCATCGAGCCGCCCCTTGTAGAAATTCTCCGAGGCGATACTCATCTGGAAGGTGTCGGTGACATCCCCGGAGAGGCGGCTGATGATGCTGCTGGAAAGATAGGGGCCCTTCTCCCCGGGAATGTCGACGCTGTCCGCCAGCCGGCGGATGCGGTCATGCTGCTCGCCGAAGGTGAACACGATATCGCCATCCTTGAGCTGAAGGCGGTTGAAGCGCGCCTTCTGCACCTTCACCTCCCCCCAGAAGTGAGTTGGGCGCTCCTCATTGTGGCCGCCGGTAAAGCGCCCCTGCGCGTCCATCTGGCTCACCTTCACGCCGAAATTGACCGCGGCATCCCTGGTCCGAATCTCCGTACCCTCGAAGTAGTGCTTATCGTTGGCGGAATCCGTGAGGTTTTTCAGGTACCACCCAGCCAGCCTTCCTGAGAAGGTCCCCTGCAGTCCAAGACCGCTCAAGAAATTCTGGTATTGGGCCGGAAAGGCCTCCCGGAACTTCTCGTCGAGCTTAAAGTCGGCAAGCCGCAGGCGATATTCGAGCTTCCTGGTGTCATTCAGACGGCGCAGGCTTCCATCAAAGGAGAGCTGGGAGCCGGCTCCGCCGGCTGCCTTGAAACCGCTGAACTGGACCCTCTCGTTGTTCTCGATGACGACCCTGCCCGCGGCCAGCTGGAGCCGGTAAGGGAAATCAACCGCCTGGATCTCACCCTTGAGCAAATCCAGCACCACCTTCAGGCGCGGCTCCCCGGAATACTGAGAGGCGATCGAGACGTTTGTCTTGAAGGCGCCCTTGAAGGCGAAGGTGTCGACCATCCTGGAGACTTCCGGCTGCAGGGCGGCGCGAATATCCCTGTCGTACTGCAGCTGGGGAGAGGTGATGTCGATTTCGAAGCCGGGCGGGTCTTCATTCTCCTCCGATGCCCTGGCCCGAACATCGAAGGAGCCCCTGCAGGCGATCTTGTGCCCGCCATGCCGGCCTTCAATGTTGAGGAGGATGCCGCTCTCGGGACGCCGCGAATCGTAGACGGCTTCCCCGCTGATTTTCTCCACCGTGTAGGGAAAGAGCCGATGGCGAATCTTCAGCTCCCGGGGATAGACCGAGAAGATCGCGTAGGGCGCCGGCCTCTTCTCGCCAGCGGCTGCTGGCGGCTCAGCGACGATCCTCACCTTAGCGGCGACCCATCCCTCCGGCGCGAGGCTGTCCCAGACCTTGACGCCATTCTCATCTCGCTCGCCCAGGACACCGCGCAGCTGCCCATCGAGGGCGAGGCATTCGTCCGGATCTTCGCTGCCGATGTCGACAACCGCCTCGAAGGCCCCGGACCCGTCGACAAGGCAGCTCAACTTTGAAACGGCGAGCCGAGCCAGGCCCAATTTCCCTGTAAGCTTTTCGCCGAGCTCGAGCAGCCCCTTCTCAAGCTTGAGCCCGCCGGCGAGCTCCTCGACCGGATAGGGAAGCTCCCCGTGGGCGACCTGGAATTCCGACAGCTCCACGCTGGCGCTGAGATCCTCCAGGGCGGGAGGATATTTCACCGCCTCGGCCGCCTCGCATACGAAATTCACCCTTCCCCGGATAACGCCCCCGGGAATGGACTTGTTCAACTCCGGCGCCAGGGCCGCGAGAAGTTTCTCATCGACGGAAAGACCTTCCCCCCTCAGGGAACCTTGCAACGTGGTCACCACGCCCCGGGCAGGGTCCAGTCCGACACTCCCAGTGGCGCTGAGGCTCCCCCCGGCCAGCTCCCCCCGGGCGTCGCGAATTTCAATGCGGTCACCTAGGAATACGGCGGAGCCCCTCGTCAACCGCAGCGTCTTCTCAATAACCGGCAGCTTCAGCCCGCAGCCGGCGAGGCTGGATGAGACCCTGGTGACCCCCAGGCCCGAGCTGCTGTCATAACGCAGAGAGCCCTCCAGGTCGACGCTGCCGCTGAAGGACCGCTCCTTGAGAATCTTGCCGGGTGCCAGGTTCCCCAGCAAGGACGCGAGGTCTCCTGCCAGGTCGAACTTGTAGACCATAAAATTCGCCTCCAGCGGACCATCCGCGACGGAGGCCGCCCCGCCGGGCAGCCGCCCGCTGATCTCGACCCTCGGGGACCCCTCGAGACTGAAGGCTAAGCTGAAAAGCGCCTCACCCCCGGACGCCGAACGCAGGGAAAAATCAACCTCCTCGGTGGCCAGGGCCAGGCCCCGGCGCTTATCTGTAAAACGCACCTTCATGCCGCGCACGCGGAAATCCGGCAGGCGCGCCTGGGGGCCGGCGGACCCAGGGGGCTTTCCCTCCCCGGAGCCCGAAGGCGGCGGAGCGCGCAGCAGCTCCGCAAGGTTCAGGACGCCCGCCTCGCTGATGGATGCATTGATCTCGCCCCCGTCCAGGACAACGAGCACGGGCTCGAAGTTGCCGAAGAAGAGGCTGCCGTAGTCGAGAACGATTCTTATCCTTGGAAACTCGAGCAGGGCCGCGGGCGCCCTGTCGCCGCGGGTGGGCGCAAAGACGCGAAGGCCGCTCAGTGAGACTCCATCGGAGAGGTCGAGCTCGGCCGAGCTGATCTCGAAGGGTACGCGAAGAAGATTCTCGAGGACGGCTCTCACCCTGGCCTGTACAGCCTCCGGGCGCATAGCAAGCTTGACGTTGATGCCAACGATGACCAGGACAACCGCAAGCAGGGCGCCAAGGATCAGGAGCAGTCTCGATTTGCGCAATCTAGGCGACAATTCTGCCCTCCTTCATCATCTGTCCTTTCCCGCAAGCTTCCTTGCAAGAACCAGCTCCGGCTCCGAGGGCCGCAGATAGGATGGCTTCAGAGAGTGAATGACCTCCTGGTCAAAGCTTGCTTCCGCAAGCGCCTCCCGCGAGAGGGCGGCAAGGATGGATGCGCGGGGCCGATCCCATTCGACGGGGCCGCGTCGAAAGTCGGCGGCCCTGTCTCCACCGGCGCTTTCGAGACCTCGCAGAAACTCATCGGCACCTCCACCCAGGAGCCAGGCAGGCCCCCGCAGGGTCCCGGCAAGCTCCTCCAGCGTGGCGACCTGGTCCTCCGCCTCACGCGCCGGGCGCTCCTCGCCGGTACTCCTGAACAGGGCCCCGTAAAAGAAGCCCCGCCGGCCATCGAGGACCGGAACGAAAGCTTCGTTGGAAGACTCGTCCTCCCGCTCGGCGGACGCAATCGCAAAGGCCGCCATCACCTCGAGCGAAGAGACGGGCACCACGGGTATTCGCAAGGCGATGCCCAGCGTCTTTGCCGCGGTAACCCCGACCCGGCAGCCGGTATAGGATCCAGGGCCGACGCTGACGCTGATTCCCCTCAGGTCACGCGGGGTAAAACCTCCGCGGCGAAGCAGGCCGTCCATCCGCACGGCAAACTCGCGGGCGTGGGCCATATCATCGCTGAAGAGCTCTTCCTCCCTTACCCCCTCCTGGTCAAAGAGGGTCAGGCTGCCCCGGGGATCGGAGGTCTCAATCGCTAAAAAAATCATGGGCAAGGTGGTTCTTCGGGCTTGGAACCGAAAACGGCAGACTTTATCGGAGGGAAAGCGTACCCCAATAGAGCCCGGCGACCAAGCATAGCCGGTTAAAGCGGGCTGAAATCGTCACTCCAGGGGGAGGCTCGACCCTCTCTGAAGCTAAAATGGGCCGTTGATTCCGATGAAACCATCAGGGCGGGTTCAATGAACGCATCTGAAAGCATCAGAAGGCATTATGTCTTTGACAGAAGACTTCCCCGCAAATACTATAAGCCGTTTGCCTACGCTCCGTTGCAGACATCAAGTGGGCAGGATTCAGCATCTGAAGGAAACGCGGAGCGAAAGGCTCTCCATCTTGCTTGAATTGACCTGGAAATGGCAGGTCGAGGGGCGTTCCCCGGCAACAGATCGAGAATTGTAAAAACATATAAAATGACGGCTTCTAATAACCGCATCCCGCTCATCGCGGGTAACTGGAAGATGAATACTACGCCGGAAGAGGGACATGCCCTCGCCGCGGCTATCCTGAACGGGATTTCCGCAAAGGACGTAGGCTTCAGCGCCTCCCGCTGCGATATCGGCTTCTATCCACCGGCCACTTCGCTGGCCTTCATCGCCGATCTCTGCTCGGAATTCGAGGGCTGCAAGGTATATGTCGGCGCGCAGAATATGCATGCCGAGGAAAGTGGAGCCTTCACCGGGGAGCTCTCCTCAGCGATGGTCCTGGCCTGTGGTGGAGACAGCGTCCTCCTTGGTCATTCCGAACGCCGGCATATTTTCAACGAAACGGACACTGAGATCGGCGCCAAGATGAAAACCGCCGTCGAGGCGGAGCTTACGGCTGTCCTCTGCGTTGGAGAAAAGATCGAAGAGCGCGATGCCGGGAACACCATGGAGGTCGTAAACCGCCAGCTCGAAGCCGGAATCGAGGGGCTGACCGAAGCCGCCCAGCTCGAGAAAGTCATCGTCGCCTACGAGCCTGTATGGGCCATCGGCACCGGCAGAACGGCGACCCCTGAGCAGGCCCAGGAGGTTCACGGAGCTATCCGCGAACAGCTTGGAGCCGCCTTTGAAAAACGGGGCGCGGAAGCCGGCGCCCGTGAAGGAATCAGAATCCTGTACGGCGGCAGCGTCAAGCCGGATAATGCCTCTGAGCTGCTTTCCCAGGCTGACATCGATGGAGCCCTGGTTGGCGGGGCGAGCCTCGATGCCGCGTCTTTCCTCGGTATCTGCGAAGGCTGCGGCTGACCATTTCTGATTGAAACCAAAGAGAAACGTTTAGAATGATCCCCGGACCCCGGGTCCGAAAGAAAAACACAGGGGCTGCAAAAAGCGGCTCCAGCCATTAAAGACCTCGGAGGCAAAATGATTTTGAATTTCTACCCCGTGCTGGCGGCCTTTTCCTGGAGCGGCATCTTCTGGGCTCTCGGCGGGTGCCTTATAGCCTTCCTGGCGCTGCTGATGATTGTCTCGATCGTCTTTCTCCAGGACTCCAAGGATGGAGGGCTCGGAGGAGCCTTCGGTTCCGCCGGCGGCGGCGGAGATGCCCTGCTGGGAGCCGGTGGGCAGAAAGGCATCGTCAAGATCACCGCGCTCATCAGCCTGATCTTCACCGCCCTGGTTATCGGGTGGGGAATGATAGATATGTCAGGCGCGGGAATCGGAAGCGGAGAGCCAGGCATCGAAGATGATATTCTCAATCCGGCCCCCCCCGCCACCGAAGCCGGCGTGCTGCCGGGCCTGTCGCCGGGCGGCGGATCGTTGCTGCCCGCACCGGGTGGTGCTGGCGCGGCTGGTGGAGCCGGCGGGTCTTCTGACGGCGGCAACAAGTGAGCCGCGTTTTTGAATCCCGCACGGGCGCGATCGGGAGTATCGAAACATGCGCAGCATGACCGGCTATGGTGACGCTGTTTCCGAAACACCGGATTTCGTCCTGAGTATCGATGTCAAGGCCGTCAACAACCGCTTTCTCAAGATCAACTCGAAGATCAGTGACGAGGTCAACTTCCTCCAGATTGAGCTGGAGGAAGTAGTGCGAAGACGCCTGGCGAGAGGCTCGATCTTCTTCACCATTCGTTTTCAGCCCAGCAGGTGCTCCGACCTTTACCAGGTCAACGAGGACGTAGTAAAGAAATACGTGGAAACCATAAAGAGACTTGGCAAGGAACTGGACTCCGCTGGAGACATCAGGCTGCAGGACATCCTCGCGCTGCCTGGAGCGATCAAGGTGGATGACAACATCGTTCCCGGACGAGAAAAGGTGCTGCCGATCGCCCTGGAGACAATGGAGAAGGCGCTGGCGAGCATGATGGTGATGCGTGAGCGTGAAGGACGGAATCTTCACGAGGAGCTCCAATCCAGGTGCAAAAACCTCGATCAGATGATGGGAAAGGTCAAAGAGGCCGCCCCGCAGGCGCTTGAAGAACATTTTCGAAAATTGGAAGAACGAACCGGGGCGCTGCTTGGAGAGCAGAAGGCCGGAATGGATGAGAATGATATCCTGAAGGAGGCCGCGCTCCTGGCTGAACGTTCAGACATCAGCGAGGAGATTGCCCGCATGGACAGCCATCTCGAACAATTCGTTGGACAGCTCGCAAGCTCGGAACCGGTTGGAAGAAAGCTCGAGTTCATCTGCCAGGAGATGTTCAGAGAATCCAACACCATGGGCTCCAAGGCGCCCGGGAACGAGGTAGGAAGATTCGTAGTTGAGATCAAGGCCGAAGTTGATCGCCTCAAGGAACAGGTTCTCAACGTTGAGTAAGAGAGGACGTTTAATCGTCATATCGGGGCCCTCCGGGGTCGGAAAAACCAGCCTCTGCGAGACGCTGCTCAAGAGATCGAGCTGCCGAAGGGTCGTCACCTGCACCACGCGACCTCCGCGCGAAGGCGAACAGGACGGACAGGATTACTTTTTTTTCGACAGGAACAGTTTTGAAGAAGGCCTCCGGGCCGGTCGCTTCCTCGAACACGCTGAGGTCTACGGAAACCTCTACGGGACTCCGAGAGACCAGGTCGAGGAGGGAATAGAGAACGGGTACGAGCTGCTGCTCAATATTGATGTGCAGGGCGCCCGCCAGATCCGGGATTCGGGAATCCCGGAATTAATGACAATCTTTATTGATGCTCCCAGCGGGGAGGAACTCGAGAGGAGGCTCGTCAGCAGAGCCTCGGATTCAGATGAGGTAATCAGCCGGCGCCTGGAAGTTGCCAGGGCCGAAAGAGAGGAAAAATCCTCCTACGATCATGTCGTCGTCAACGGTGACTTCGACCAGGCGGTACTTGAGCTCGCGACAATTGTCGAGAAACCGGTAGAATCAAACTGAAAATAAACTGTAACCAAGAGTAAATGGAGAACTCTGATGCTTGATATAACCACGGAAGAAAAACTGGTCCAGATGGTCGGCGGCAAGTTTAAGCTGACCTCGCTTATACAGAAAAGAATCGTCGAGCTCAACAGGGGCGCGCCGCCGCTGGTGGAGTTCGAGGACAATGATGAACCCTCCCTGAAACAGATCGTCATCAAGGAGATCCTCGAGGGCAAGATCGAGTTGGCCGCGCGCGAAGAGCTCGACCAGGCCCTGCAGGAGGCCGTGATCGCCGACAAACCCGAGGATGGCGAAGGCTCCGAAGGGGAAGGCGGCGAGGACGGCGAGGGGGGCGAGGTCTACGGCTCCGATATCAAGAAGATCAAAGAGCAGCGGATCAAGGAATTGGCCGCGCTGCTGAACCCGAAGAAGTAGGACCCCGGGAAGATCCCCCAGGGCCGAGCGGGAGCAGGGGCTGCGTCTCCGCGGAGGAGGCAGCGGCCCCTGGCATGCAATTATGTCGAACATCTTGCTGGGAGTGTCCGCGGGAATAGCGGCCTACAAGAGTGCCGACCTTGCATCGAAGCTGACCCAGCGGGGTGACGCGGTCAGGACGATCCTGACCCCGAGCGCACAGAAGTTCATCACTCCTCTCACCTTCCGCGCGGTCACGCGCCAGGAGGTCTTCACCGACATCTTCGAGGACGATCCGGCCTACAAGGGAGAGCACATCTCGCTGTCGGAATGGGCCGACCTGCTGCTCATCGCCCCGGCCACAGCGGACCTCATCGGGAAGCTCGCCGGAGGACTCGGCGGCGACCTGCTGACTGTGACCGCCCTGGCCTTTGACAAGCCGGTGCTCTTCGCCCCCGCGATGAACGACCGCATGTGGATGAACCCGGTCGTACAGGAAAACATCTCCCGCCTCCAGGATGTCCTCGGCTACCGTCTCATCGATCCCGGCGAGGGACACCTTGCCTGCGGCTCGGTCGGCCCGGGAAGGCTGGCCGAGGTTCCGGAACTCATCTCCCGCATCGACCAGGTGCTCCAGCTGGAGCCCGGAAGCGAATGAGCGCGGACTCGCGCTGTCTCATCCTCGCGGGACCGACAAGGGAATATATCGACCCGGTCCGCTACATCTCCAACGCATCGAGCGGGCTGCAGGGGATGGCTCTCGCCGAGGAGGCGCTCGACCGGGGCTACGCGGTTGAGCTGGTCCTGGGACCGGTCGAATACAGCCCGCCCGGCGGCGCCACGGTGATCAACGTGGTGAGCGCCGCCGAGATGCTTGCGGCCGCGCGCGAGCGTCATCCGAACTGCGCCGTTCTCATCGGCGCAGCGGCGGTCAGTGATTTCAGGCCCGAGACCTCCCACTCCTCCAAACGCAAGAGCGGCGGTGACGACCTCGACCTCAGGCTCGAGGCCACCGAGGACATCCTCGCCCTGCTCGGCCGCGAAAAGGACTCGCGGGTCCATGCCGGCTTCGCCCTCGAGACCGAGGACCATCTTGCCAATGCTCAGGGCAAGCTCGAGGCCAAGAACCTCGACTGGATCGTCGTCAACGACGCCGCGGCGATCGGCCGCGAGAGCGGCGATTACCACATTCTCGGCGCCGATGGATCCGAACACCCCCTCGGCCGCCTGAGCAAACGCGAGCTCGCCTCAAAGCTCCTTGACCGCATCGAGGCCCCGGACGCCTGATTCTGAATCGGAACCTGGCGGCCCTGTAACACGCCCCTAAAGAAACGACGTAAAACTGCCGATAAAATGACAGGCGCGTCTGTCTCCAAGATGACGCAATTCCGCGGATTTTCCGCGACCTGGTGAAACCCCTGTTGATGACGGTAGTGGATACATAAATCGATGCGCAAAGAGTCTTCCAACGAGGTCCTGGCGTTCCTGCTGCTGGGCCTTACCTCGTTTCTCGCGGTCTGTCTGTACACCTGGAACCCCGGCGACCTTGGACCTGGCAATGAAGCCGCCTCGAACATCTGCGGTCCTGTCGGCGCCATGCTCAGCGAATGGTTCATGAGCTGGATCGGCCGGATCGGCAGCTACGTGTTGACCATCATTCTCGCCCTCACGGGTATCTGCATGTTCTTCCGCCTCGGGATCCGGCAACCCGGCTGGAAGATCTTCGGAAGCCTCTGTCTCATCCTCAGCCTCGCCACCTTCGAGGTCGCCATCCACAGGAACGCCGGCAGCCCGGACTTCCTTGCCGGCGGCTACTTCGGCTACACCATCTTCGAGTTTCTCTTCGCGAATCTCCATATCGTCGGCACCTACCTCCTCCTTGCCCTGATCACCGTCGTCGCCTTCGCGGTGAGCACCGACGCGGAGCTCTACCCGGCCTTCGCCTACGCCTACAGGCTCGCCAGCGGCTCGAAGCGCTGGGGCGAGACCGTCGGCGAGGCCGGCGGCCATGTGGTGAGCGGCCTGAAGGCCGGAGCGCTGTCGCTCTTCAAGACGGCCTCCCGCTTCAAGCCGGAGCCCAGGTCAGGACCTGAAATCCTCCTGCCGGAGAGGAGGCCGCGGCAGAAGACCTTCAAACCCGACAAGAAAAAAGACGACAAGAAGCCATCGAGGGAGCGGAAGCCTGAGACCGCGGAGCTGCCCGAAACGGAAGAGGAGCCCGAGCGTCCACCGCTGATCATCAACCTCCCCGAGCAGAAAAAGCCGGCCAAGAAGAGCAAGAGCAAGGCGAAGAAAAACACCGGGCCTTACGAGCTGCCCTCGATCGAGCTCCTGGATGAACGCCCGACAGATACAACCCATACCGACAGCGACATTCTCAAGAAGAAGGCTGAAAAGATCGAGCAGGCGCTCGAGAGCTACGGCATCCACGGCGCCCGGGTCGTCAAGGTGCGGCCAGGACCCACCGTCACCCTCTTCGAGCTGACCCTTGCGGCGGGCACCAAGGTCAACCAGATTGACAACCTGGATAAAGATCTCCAGCTCCAATTGTCAGCCACCAGCATCCGTATTATCGCCCCGATCCCGGGCAAAGACACCGTCGGCATCGAGGTACCCAATAAAGAGCGGCCCATCATCGGCCTGCGCGAGATCCTCGAAGACAGCATGGAAGAGGCCGGAGAGAAGATCATCCCCGTCTGTATCGGCAAGGACACCGCGGCCCGGGTGATCACCAGCGACATAGCTGATATGCCGCACGCCCTGATCGCCGGCGCCACCGGCTCGGGAAAATCGGTCTTCATCAACTCGCTGCTGGTCAACCTCCTGCTGACGAAGACCCCCGACGAGCTCAAGCTGATCATGATCGACCCCAAGGTCGTCGAGCTGAAGCCCTTTGAGAAGATCCCCCATCTGTACTGCCCGATCATTACCTCGGCGAAGAAGGCTCCGCCGGTGCTTTCCTGGCTGGTCGGAGAGATGAAATCGCGCTACACCCTGCTCGGAGACGTCAGGGTCAAGAGCATCGGCGAGTACAACAAGCTCGGCAAAAAAAAGATCTTCGAGCGCCTGAAGGAAGCGAAGCACAGCAACGAAGAGGCTGAGGCCGAGAAGGAAAAGCTGCCCTACATCGTCCTGGTCATCGACGAGCTCGCTGATCTCATGATGGCTGCGGGCAAGGATGTCGAAGGTCACATCACCCGCCTGACCCAGCTGTCTCGAGCCGTCGGCATCCACCTGATCGTGGCGACCCAGCGTCCCTCGGTCAATGTCATCACCGGCCTGATCAAGAGCAACATGCCTACCCGGATCTCCTTCAAGGTCACCCAGAGGATCGACTCCCGGACGATCCTCGACGACAAGGGCGCCGACAAGCTGATCGGTAACGGGGACATGCTCTACAAGGATGCGAACTCCGAGGCGCTGCTTCGTACACAGGGCTCCTACCTTACCGACAAGGAGATCAACCGGGTGATCGACCATGTTGTCGAACAGGGCGAGCAGAATTTCGACGAGGGCCTCACCAAGTGCAGCATCGATGGAATCTCCGAGGAAGACAATGGCGATGAGCTCTACGAAGACGCCGTAAAGGTGGTCCTCGAGAAACAGCGCGGCTCCACCACGATGCTCCAGCGCGCCTTCTCCATCGGCTACAGCCGCGCCTCGAGACTGATCGAGGCGATGGAGGCGCAGGGACTGGTCGGCCCCCACGCCGGCTCCGTATCGCGCGAGGTCTACTATAGCTGGGAAGAATACCAGGCCGGGAAAAAGAAGGCCCTGGAAGGCGACGGGAAGGCGGACGAGAACCCTGGCCAGGCCATCGATGCGCAGGATAAGGACGATGTTGCGGAGCCGGGGCCGGACACCGTAGAATCCGAGGAGCTTACGACTGGTGAACAGAGCCTCGAAGACTCCGACGAAATAACGAAAACGAATGACGAGCAGTAATCCCTCGCAGCCCGCCCTCGGCGCCGGCGAAGAAACCGGCGACCTCGAAAACGAGATCCGGGTCAACCTGGTCAGCCTCGGCTGCCCGAAAAACCTCGTCGACTCCGAGATGATCCTCGGCAAGCTCGGCCAGGAGGGCTTCGTCCTCACCCCCGACGCGGTTGAGGCCGATGTCATCGTCGTCAACACCTGCGGCTTTGTCGAATCGGCCAAGGAAGAATCCGTCAATACGATCCTCGAGGCCTGTGAGCTCAAGCAGGAATCCGAGACCGAGAAAAAGGTCGTCGTCACAGGCTGCCTGGGACAGCGCTACGGCAAGGAGCTGAGCGTCGAGATCCCCGAGCTCGATGCCATCGTCGGACTCGGCGAGTACGACAGCCTCGGCACCGCGCTGAAGGGTCTCTTCGGAAAAACCGATGGCGAGCTCCATCTCCAGGTCAGTGATCCCGACAAGGCCTGCAACGCCGAGGTCGGACGCTTCCGCCTGACCCCGGCTCACTACGGCTACCTGCGCATCTCCGAGGGCTGCGACAATCCCTGCACCTTCTGCTCCATCCCCGCGATCCGGGGGCGCTTTCGCTCCAAGTCCATCGAGATGCTCGAGGCCGAGGCTCGGGAGCTGGTCGCGAGCGGCGCGAGTGAGCTGGTGCTGATCTCCCAGGACACGACCTCCTACGGCGTCGATCTCGATGGCCGCTTCCAGCTTGCCGAACTGCTCCGCAGGCTCGCCGCCGTCGACGGGGTCGAGTGGATCCGCCTGCTCTACGCCTACCCGGCCTACCTGACCGACGAGATGATCGAGGCCATCGCCGAATTGCCCGAGGTGCTCAACTACATCGACATTCCACTGCAGCACATCTCCGACAACATGCTGCGCCACATGGGGCGGCGAATGATGGAAACGAAGACCCGCGACCTCCTCGACCGGATGCGCGCCCGGATCCCCGGCCTGATGCTGCGGACCACCTTCATCGTAGGCTTCCCGGGCGAAGATGACCGGGAGTTCGGAATCCTGCGCGATTTCATACGCGATTTCGAATTTGAGCGCCTGGGTGTCTTTCCCTACTCAAAAGAGGAGGGTACGCCCTCGGCCGAATTCGAAGGCGCGATTCCCCAGGAGGTCATCGATGCTCGCCTCGAAGAGCTGATGCTCCTGCAGCAGGAGATCGCCTTCAGGCACAACCGGGAGAGAGTCGGCGAAATCACCGAGGCGATCATCGATTCCCCCGAAGAAGAACACGACGACCCCACCGGCGACACTCCCTTCAAGGCCGCCATCTCCCGCAGCTACGGAGAGAGCCCCGAGATTGACCCGGTGGTCTTCATCGTACCGCCCGGCGGCGAGCCCTGTGACGAGGAGTCCCCGGCCGCCATGCCCGAGGGAGTTCTCGAGCTCTCCTGCGAAGCTCCGACGCCGCCCTCTCCCCTTGCCGGCGAACGCAGGACAGTGGAAATCATTGGAAGCAGGGGATACGATCTCATCGCAACCATAGTTGGAAGCGGGGATCATGAACGAAAAAACGACGGCGGGTAAATCCAGCTTCGCCAATCTTCCGAACCAGATCACGGTCGCCCGCCTGGTGCTCTCGCTCGTTTTTTTCATCCTTCTCGGGGTTGTCGGGCATGAAACGGATTCCGAGACCAGGCAGGTCATCCTGAACTGGTCTACGGCTCTCTTTATGCTGGCCATGTTCACGGACTTCCTTGACGGCTACCTCGCCCGCAAATGGAACATCGAGTCTACCTTCGGACGCATCGCCGACCCCTTTGTCGACAAGATCGTTATCTGCGGCAGCTTCATCCTGCTGACAACGGTCTCTGATTTCATCGAGCCCTGGTACCCGCTGGTGATCGTTTTTCGCGAATTCCTGGTGTCCGGTCTGCGCAGCTACATCGAATCCGCCGGGGTGGCCTTTGGAGCGGCCTGGGCAGGCAAGGTCAAGCTGACGATCCAGGGACTGACCATCCCCGCGCTGCTTTTTTACGAGGCGAACTTCGTCGTCATCAAGAACGGCGACTTCCAGCTGAACGAGACCCCGTTCTGGCCCTGGCTGCAAGAGCCGCTGTCTTGGCTGACCTTCGCCCTGCTGGCCGCGACATTGATCTCTACCTTCTATTCCTGCCTTGTCTACCTGCGCAAGGCTACCAGGGTCCTGCGCGGCTGAAGCCTCCGCGAGAAAGACGGTTTTTCTGTCTCGTCCGCTCACAGACGCTATACTTGTAAGAGCGAGTCAGCCAGTCAACCCCGCCCACCTGAGCCAGGAAAGCAATCGTGGCGCATCGAGCCGGAGCAAGAGGGAAAAAAGCGCACCCAGGCGGAGCCCGGTCCCCTGACAAGGATCATGGCCGCTCCACGGGCGCAGCGCGGCATCCCCGGACAGGCCCTGGCTTCAGCATACCCATCGCGCTGAAATTCACCGCCCTGATTGCCATTCTGGTCATAGCGGCGATGGCCTGGCAGGCGAAGATCGCCGTCCAGAAGGGAGTTGAGCACCTCGAAGTGGAAATCAACGATAACGGCATCGCCCATGCCCTCGCAATCGCCGGGCTCATCGCCCCGGAGGATGTTAACGACAAAAAACGGAAAAAACTCGAGGACCTGGTCAGACCCTACAGCCGGAACTCTCGCCTCCTGGACATCTCCATCATGGGCCCCCAGGACCAGCTCATCGCCGACGTGATGGGTCAGGAGCTACGAACCGAGCCGAAGAAGATTGTCTACCCCAAAGCCGACGCGGCCGGAGTAACGATCAGCGAGCTCGAGGTGAACAGGGTACCTGTTCGCAGCTTCTCCACCAGGATACCCGATGCCGGCAGGGTCGAGATCCTCGTCTCGGTCGAGTCCATCCGGCGCTCGCGCGACGACCTCTCACGATCGCTCACGCAGGTTACGATCATCGCATCGATCGGCGGAGCCTTCGCCGCCTTCCTGCTGGCGACCTTCCTCACCAGGCCCATCCGGACCCTCATGCGGGACCTGCGGCAGGTAAGCCTCGGAGACCTCCAGCACCAGTCCCGCGTCACCTCCGGCGACGAGCTCGGCAACCTGGCCAGGACCTTCAACCAGATGACAAAAAGCCTGCACACGGCCCAGGCCGCCAAGCTTTCACAAAAGGCGCTCGAACACGAGCTCTCTCTCGCCACCGACATCCAGAGCGGCCTGCTCCCCTCCGAGCTGCCGGAGCTCCCCGGGTTCGACCTGGCCGCCTTCTATCTCTCCGCCAAGGAGGTCGGAGGAGATTACTACGACTTCCTCCAGGTTGACGATCATACGATCGGGATGGTGGTGGCCGACGTCTCGGGCAAGGGCGTTCCCGGCTCGCTGGTCATGACCATGACCCGCAGCATGCTCCACATGGCCGCAAGGGACAACCAGTCGCCGCAGCAAACCATCATCGAGGTCAACAACTGCCTCGCTCCCGACATGAACCCGGGCATGTTCGTCACCATGGTCTACCTGGTGCTCGATACCAGGACCCGGGAAATTCGGCTGGTTCGCGCCGGGCACAACGCCCCGCTGCTCTACAGCGCCAGGCACGGCCGGGTGATCGACCTCCACCCCAAGGGCATCGCCATCGGCCTCGATCGCGAGGGGGCTCTCTTTTCCTCCCAGCTGGAAACCCAGAAATTCACCCTCCAGCCCAACGACATCCTGGTTCTCTACACCGATGGTATCGTCGAGGGGAAAGACCCGCGCGGGAACGATTTCGGAGATGAGCGCCTCCATCAGCTCATTACCGAGACCAGGGAGCTCAGCGCCCAGGACATTCTCAATACCGTCCTGCAGGAGCTCCAGGCGCACCAGAAAAGCGCGGAGCAATCGGACGATATCACCCTCCTGGTGCTGAAATCCTGTTGATAGAAGGCTTTTCGCCTGGCGGTAAGTGGTCTGATAAGCCTCCCAGGGGCTCGTTTGACGGTATCTTCCCTCCATCCTAAACTTTGATGGGTCGTTTGGGACGACCTGTCGGGACTGAAATAGAAGACTGAGACTTGGGGAACGCGGCTGGGTTCGGGGGGAAAGCCGGGTATTACCATGCGATTAGAATTTTCGCAGAAGCTTCAGCAACAGCAGGTGCTGGCGCCGCAGATGATCCTCTCGATGGACATCCTGCTGCTGCCCACGCTGGACCTCGAGCAGCGAATCCAGAAGGAGTTCAGCGAGAACCCGGCCCTCGAGCTGGTTGAGCAGACGCAGCCTGAACAGTCGGCCGTCAGCGTCGATGACGAGAACACCAGGCTGGAGCGTCCTCTGCACGAAAGGCTCCGTGAGTCAAGCAGCTGGTCCATTGACGATAGCCGGCCCCGCAAATCCTCCAGCTTTTCGAGCGATGCAAAGCACGCCGCGCTGCAGAACACGCCAGACAAGCCCGCCGGCCTGAAGGAGTCGCTCGCCGAGCAGCTGCGTCTCAAGAACATTCCCGCGCGCATCCGGGAGATCGGCGAGGACATCATCAGCAGCCTCGACAGCCGGGGCTACCTGGGCTGCGCACCAGACGAGCTTGGTGACTGGATCGAGGGGATGCCGGCCGCCGAAGAGATCCGGCAGGCCTTTGCGGCTGTTCGCGGCCTCGAGCCCACCGGCATCGCCGCCACCGACCTGCAGGACTGCCTGCTGCTCCAGCTCGACCGCGATGGACAGGACTACCATATCGAAAAGGCGATCATCCGCAACCATCTCCAGGACCTCAGCCAGAACAAGCTGCCCCGGCTGGCGCGAAAGCTGGGCTGCCCGCTGGAGGACATCAAGGAGGCCGCCCGGATCATCAGCTCACTCGATCCGATGCCGGGACGGCGCATGCAGGCGGAAGAGACCGTGTATATCCGGCCTGACGTGCTGGTGGAAGAGATCGACGGCGACCTGGAGATCAGCGTGCTCGATTATTCCCTCCCCCAGCTCGAGATCAGCCGCTCCTGCCGTACCGCGCTCAGAAACGCTGAAGGCGACAGGCAGGCCAGCTCCTTCCTGCGCAAGAAGATCGAGTCAGCCAAGTGGCTCATCGAGGCGCTCGAGCAGCGACAGCGGACCATCAAGGATATCGCCGTTGCCATCGTCGAGTTCCAGAAGGACTTCATGCTCAAGGGACCCGAGAACCTCAAGGCCCTGAAGATGCAGGCCATCGCTGACACCGTGGGCGTCCATCTCTCCACCATCAGCCGCGCGCTCAAGGGCAAGTACATCGAGACCCCCTCGGGGATCTACGAGCTGCGCTACTTCTTCACCGGCGGCGTCGATAACGCCGACGGCGAGATCGAGTCGAGACGCAAC
>Ga0310124_10000149_pt1 | contig 44549 bp, 39 predicted proteins | sample CB11b_AW_Bot5_MG_FD_203507 | JGI IMG/M metagenome (GOLD analysis project Ga0310124, IMG submission 203507) | Marine microbial communities from Western Arctic Ocean, Canada - CB11b_AW_Bot5 | ecosystem: Environmental > Aquatic > Marine > Oceanic | place: Canada: Western Arctic Ocean | collected... | reverse complement strand
AGCCTAGGTATGAATACGCCAAATAAGATGCATGAAAAAAGCCAGCAACTTGCGTTACTGGCTTACTAAAATCGTCAACGTATTTTAGGACGAGACAGTTTATCGAATCTTTAACTGATAACCACAGTTCTGACATATATAGAGCTCTTTGATGCCCCAAATTTTATGCCATAGAGTTCGATGTTGACGTTGTAAGTGTTGTGAGTGATCACACATAATCAACTACCTCCATATGCAGGCGGTTGATAGTATACATATCACCTAGTTTTCTCAAATGAATTGAGGATAAATCCGTAATATTTACTTATTAATAGATTTGTCATAGATTAAACAATGATTTAGCATTGATGGTGGTTATATTTTCGACTTCTTCAAGGGTAATTCCGCGTAATTCAGCGATGCGTTTTGCCACCAGTTCGGTGTACGCGGGCTCGTTGCGTTTACCGCGATTCGGTGTTGGTGCTAAGTATGGGCAATCTGTCTCTAGGATGACGTAATTCATATCAAGATGTGGAATCACCTTATCCATCCCCGAGTTCTTAAAGGTCGATACGCCGCCTAAACCTAAATGAAAGCCTAGCTCGTTGATCGCTTGAGCTTCCTCTAAGCTACTGCCAAAACAGTGGAATACCCCGCGTAAGCTGCCATCTTGTTCTTTACGAAGTAGGTTAAGTGTCTCTTCAATGGAATCACGAGTGTGGATCACCACAGGTAGATCAAGCTCTTTTGCCCACTGCAGTTGAGTCACAAACGCCATCTCTTGTTCAGCCTTGAAGGTTTTATCCCAGTACAAGTCGATACCAATCTCACCCACCGCGATAAAGTCATGTTTATCAAACCAAGCTCGAATGGTTTTGAGGGTTTGCTCGATATTCGCATCCACATAACAAGGGTGTAAGCCCATCATTGAACGACACACCTCAGGAAACTGAGCTTCCGTCGCGAGCATTGGCTCGATAGATTCTAAATCGATGTTCGGCAGCAGAATGGTATCAATACCTTGAGCAAGCGCGCGTTGCACGACTTGTTCGCGGTCTTCATCGAATTCGCTCGCGTAAATATGGGCATGGGTGTCGATCATTGTTGTGTCCTGAAAGCGGTCTTTTCTGAGTTGTCATGAGTATACGGCAGTGTGAGGAGAAGGTCATTTTTTGCCATTTATCCCTGTTTTTGAGTGGGTTTTATATTTTACTGTTAGCGTCCTGAGCCATCAGTGATATGCTTTTGCCTGTATTTAGCACTTTCATATCTGAGCATTTTGGTGCTTAGACTAGGCAAGGAGAATCTAGTGTCTGTTTCAATTCAAGGTCAATTCCCAGGTCGTCGTATGCGCCGTATGCGTAAGCACGACTTTAGCCGTCGCCTAATGGCAGAAAATCAATTGTCTGTGGATGACCTCATCTACCCAATGTTTATTCTTATGGGTAAAGAGCGTCGTGAACCTGTCGAGTCAATGCCAGGTGTTGAACGCCTGTCTATCGATCTTATGCTTGAGGAAGCGGATTACCTGTCAAAATTGGGTGTTCCTGCGATTGCTCTGTTTCCAGTAGTGAACCAAGATGCTAAAAGTTTATGCGCGGCTGAAGCTCATAACTCAGAAGGTTTGGTACAACGAGCAGTACGCTTACTCAAAGAGCACGTGCCAAATATGGGTGTGATTACTGACGTAGCACTGGATCCGTTCACTACTCACGGTCAAGACGGCATCATCGATGAAGATGGTTACGTGATGAATGACGAGACGACTGAAGTCTTAATCAAGCAGGCACTATCACACGCTGAAGCGGGTGCTGATGTGGTTGCACCGTCAGACATGATGGACGGCCGTATTGGTAAAATCCGCGAAGCGTTAGAAGAAGCTGGCTACATTCATACTCAAATCATGGCGTACTCTGCAAAATATGCATCGTGCTACTACGGCCCATTTCGTGATGCAGTTGGCAGTGCTTCGAACCTGAAAGGTGGTAACAAGAAGAACTACCAGATGGATCCAGCCAACAGCGATGAAGCGATTCATGAAGTCGCGATGGATCTTAATGAAGGTGCGGACATGGTGATGGTGAAACCAGGCATGCCTTACCTTGATATTGTTCGTCGTGTTAAGCACGAACTGCAAGCGCCTACGTTTGCTTACCAAGTGTCTGGTGAATACGCGATGCACAAAGCGGCGATTCAAAACGGCTGGCTGAAAGAGCGCGAAACCGTAATGGAATCACTGTTGTGCTTTAAGCGTGCTGGCGCTGATGGCATCCTGACGTATTTCGCTAAAGATGTCGCAGAGTGGCTTGCTGAAGATAACGCACAAGCTGCTGAGCACTTGCAAGACAAGTAAGTACGATCAAGCAAACCATATGATCACCAAAGGGTTGGCCGTTGTGCCAGCCCTTTTGTTTTATGAGGATGAAACAAGATGTCTGTCATTGTGCGTGAAGGCTCATTAGAAGAGGTTGTTTCTGTTGTTGAACAGATTACCGAGTTCGCCAGAAGAGAGAGTGTAGCGTCTTTATCGGAGCGACTAGCGGGTAAAACAAGCCTGATCCTCGTTGCTGAAGAGGCGGGTGTGTTACTGGGTTTTAAGATCGGTTATGAATTGGATGAAAACACGTTTTACAGCTGGTTTGGGGGCGTGTTACCGATCGCAAGGAATAAAGGTGTTGCACAGGCGCAATTAGATATTCAAGAACAGTGGGTGAAGCAACAGGGCTACCAACAGCTGAAAGTGAAATCTCGTAACCTGTTTCCCGCGATGCTGCGTCTGTTATTGAAAAACGGTTACCTAATCGAAAAATTAGAAGAAAAAGAAGACATTAATGCCCATGGAATTCATTTTCTGAAGCAAATTTGAGCACTGTGGCTAACGGTTTATAAATTAAATGAGATTTATTATCATTTAAGTGTTGACTATTAAATGAGAATCATTATTATTAACTTCGTCTTAGGGAATGAGGAAATGTTCACAAGGATGTTAAGTACTCAAGTATTTACTTGGTTACCCAACAGAATTCTCGCGAACTTGTACTAAGTTCTTTTTGACACGACATTGCTCACATTGCTTCCAGTGTAATTTATAGCTTTTAGGTAAAGCTGTGGTATTCAATTTGAATGGCTTTACCGGTTTTTGCTAGGCGACATCTTCGGGTGTCGCTTTTTTTATACCTCCATTTCAACAAGATGCATATTTAGTGGCACGTTTTTTTATGAATAAAACGCCATCAGCATTCTTTTCCACAATGCAAGATCGAGAAAAGATCGTTGATCATATGTTCGATCTGTAATTTTATCGTTTATTTTCAGTGGTTTATTTGCGTTTTTCCGGTGGTTTACCTTAGTTCTCAACAGGGTGGGTAAATAATATAAACAGAGTTATCCACAGAGCGCTTGTGTCTAAGAACAAAAAATAACAACAAATCGATTATTACGAACACAACCGAGTGAACGGATACAGATCGACAACGTAGAATCCAACCAACAGACGTGGCATTCTTAACAGATAATTTCTGTACTTACTGGATTCACAAACATTATGGCTCGTATTCCTGATAATCCATTGATTCTGATCGATGGCTCTTCTTACCTATATCGCGCGTTCCATGCTTACCCTGGCACCATGAGCAATGGTGATATCCCAACGAATGCTGTTTATGGTGTGGTTAACATGCTACGCAGCATGATGCGTCAATTTGCTTCTGATCGTATTGCGGTTATTTTTGATGCGAAAGGGAAAACGTTCCGTGATGATATGTACCCAGAGTACAAAGCAAACCGCCCACCTATGCCTGACGATCTTCGTTGCCAGATAGAACCATTGCACAATGTGATTCGTGCGATGGGTTTACCACTTATCTCTATTCCCGGCGTTGAAGCAGATGACGTGATTGGTACGTTGGCTTCTCAAGCTTCTGCGATGGGTATGCCTGTGCTTATTAGTACCGGTGATAAAGATATGGCGCAGCTGGTCGATGACAACGTTACTCTGATCAACACCATGACCAACGTGGTGATGGATCGTGAAGGTGTTATTGAGAAGTTTGGTATTCCGCCTGAGCTTATTATCGATTATCTCGCGTTGATGGGCGATAAAGTGGATAACATTCCGGGCATTCCAGGTGTTGGCGATAAGACTGCGACGGCATTGCTGCAAGGTATCGGTAGTATCGAAAAGTTGTATCAAAATCTTGATGATATTGCGGCGCTTGGTTTCCGTGGTTCGAAAACCATGGCTAAGAAGCTGGCTGATAATAAAGACAATGCTGATATGTCTTACCAGCTTGCGACGATTAAGTTAGATGTTGAACTCGAAGAGACACCAGAGTCACTCGTCAAAGCACAGCCAAATATCGATGAGCTGATCAAACTATACGGCCAACTGGTTTTCAAATCTTGGTTGAACGAGCTGCTTGAAGGTGGCAGTGGTGTGGTTGAGGCGGATGAAAGATCTGCAGCAACGGGATCTGGTGCGGTACGCAGCAGTGCTTCTGTAGCAACGTCTACCGTGGAGATGAATACGTCTGCCGTGACAATTGATCGCAGTAACTACGAAACGATTCTAGATGAAGCGTCATTCAATGTTTGGCTAGAAAAGCTTAAAGCAGCTGAATTGTTTGCTTTCGACACTGAAACAGACAGCTTAGATTACATGGTCGCGAACCTCGTTGGCTTGTCATTCGCAACCGAAGAAGGCGTTGCTGCTTATGTGCCGGTTGCTCATGATTACCTAGATGCACCGCAGCAGCTGGATCGTGATTGGGTACTTGAACAGCTTAAGCCGATTCTTGAAGATGATGCTCAAGCAAAAGTGGGTCAAAACCTGAAGTACGATATGAGTGTGCTAGCGCGCTACGGTATCGAGATGAAAGGCATCAAACACGATACTATGTTGGCTTCTTACGTTTTCAATAGCGTAGGTGGCAAGCACGATATGGACAGCCTAGCGCTACGCTTCCTACAGCATAGCTGCATCTCATTTGAGCAAATCGCAGGTAAAGGTAAGAAACAACTTACTTTCAACCAGATTGAGCTGGGTGAAGCGTCTCCATACGCTGCAGAAGATGCTGACGTGACACTACGTCTGCATAACCGCCTGATGGAAAACATCGAGCAAGATGAAAAGCTTAAAACCATCTATGAAGAAATCGAAGTACCACTGATTCCTGTGATGTCTCGCATTGAGCGTACTGGCGTATTCATCGATGACATGCTGCTAGGGGCTCAATCACAAGAGATTGCGGTTCGTCTGGATGAGTTAGAACAGAAAGCCTACGAGATTGCAGAGCAAGAGTTCAACATGAACTCGCCAAAACAGCTGCAAGCGATCCTGTTTGAAAAAATGGGTCTACCGGTTATCAAGAAAACGCCATCAGGTGCGCCTTCAACTAACGAAGAAGTGTTGCAAGAGCTGGCCCTTGATTACCCGTTGCCTAAGCTGATCATTGAGTATCGTGGCCTTGCGAAACTGAAGTCTACTTACACGGATAAACTGCCGAAGATGATCAACGCTGAAACGGGTCGCGTTCATACTTCTTACCACCAAGCGGTAACGGCAACTGGTCGTTTGTCTTCGACTGATCCAAACCTACAAAATATCCCAATTCGTAATGAAGAAGGTCGTCGTATTCGCCAAGCATTCGTTGCACAACATGGTTGGAAGATCCTAGCGGTCGATTACTCTCAAATTGAATTGCGTATCATGGCGCACCTATCGGGTGATAAAGCGCTGTTGGAAGCGTTCCAACAAGGCAAAGATATTCACGCGGCAACGGCTGCTGAGATTATCGGTGTGGCTATTGATCAAGTTACCACTGAACAGCGTCGTCGTGCTAAAGCCGTTAACTTCGGCCTTATTTACGGCATGAGTGCCTTTGGCTTGGCTAAGCAACTGGGTATTCCTCGTGGTGAAGCACAGCACTACATGGACACTTACTTTGAACGCTACCCTGGTGTAATGCAGTACATGGAAGACACACGCAGCGCTGCTTCAGAGCAAGGCTTCGTTGAAACCATTTACGGTCGTCGTTTGCACCTGCCTGAAATTCAATCTCGTAATGGCATGCGTCGTAAAGCCGCTGAGCGTGCGGCGATCAATGCGCCAATGCAAGGTACGGCGGCAGACATCATCAAGAAAGCGATGTTGTTAGTGGATGAGTGGATTCAAGCCGAAGGCGATGGTCGTGTGAAGCTATTGATGCAAGTACACGATGAATTGGTATTTGAAGTTCAAGAGTCAGCTTTAGCCGAAATTGAAAGTAAAGTACAACAATTGATGGAGTCAGCCGCTGATCTAGAAGTACCGTTAGTCGCGGAAGCAGGCCACGGTGACAACTGGGATCAAGCCCACTAATCAGTTTTTGACCTTATTGAGTGAATTAGTATGAGCCAGTGCACAAACACTGGCTTTTTTTTGTCTCGAATAAAGTTGAGCCGTAAGAAGAATTTGGGTGTTTTAATAAAACATTCATGAAAAAAAACTACAAAAATTGTTTTCATTTCTGAGCAATTGTTGTACATTAAATCTTGTAGGGTACAGAGGTAAGATGTTCTATCTTTCAGACCTTTTGTTTCACGTTATTGGATTAGGCTGATTCAGCCGCCCCAGTCAGTATTTGACTGGGGCGTTTTTTCTTGTGCGAAAGAAAAATATTTCTAACCTACTATTACTCCCGTAACCCCGCCCTTTTTAGTGTATTTTCTTACGATCTCTCAAGCACAGTGATAAACACCTGATTTGCCTTAGATCTGGAACTCGATCAGCATTTGGTAATTTAAATCCGTCTCTCATTTAATTTTTTTATCATTTAAAATAACTTTTATTTTACAAGTTGCCGATAAAGGATTGATCGCTTACACCTTATTTATCAGAGTATTGAGTGGGTGAATGCTCAATGTAATCCATGATTTCTTGTTGTTTCTCAGTACTGTATTTCAGCGCTTCGGCGGTGATTTGGATGGATTGCGCCATAGAAGAGATATTGTTGGTCGCTTTCACCAAGGTTTGCTGCATGGGTTTTAGGATGAGTAGGTAGATAGCAGTCAAAGCGATAACAATGACAGCGATAACGGCTGCTAACGCAATGATGATCTTGGTCTGAATATCATCCAACAGCATTTGACTGGTCTTTTTAAAGGCGAGTCGAGATTGGTCTAAGGCTTGTGGGAGTTGATTGAGTGATGTTTTGGTAGAGCTCGCAAGCTTGTTGATGCTTTCAACGGTTTGGTTCAGAGCTTGTTGTTGGTCTTCACTAAGATTGGGGTTGTTGACGATCGCCTGCAAAGATTGCGATATCACCTCAAGAGACTCACTCGCATCTTGAGCGTATTTTTCCATACCATCCAAGTCCAAGGTCATATCAACATTGATCAGTGGGGCTTGTTCTTGTTCTTGTTCTGCTTCAGAGGCGAACCCTGTCAATGAGACCAGCATTAGTGCAATGATGGCCAACGGTGTTTTCCACATGAGTATTCCTTTCTCATTGTTCTGTTTATTTAGATGTGTCTTTTAGTATGGTTCACTTCTCTCGTTTCTAACCGATTAATCTTACCTCTAATTCTCAAGACTTAGGTTTAACTCACTAATTTTTGGGCAAAAAAATACCCCACCTATATAAGGAAGGGTATTAATAAGGCTAAATCACTTGCTGTAAGTGCTTTAACTTCTAATTATAGATAAAGCTATAGATAGAAGAACTACTCTGAGTCGTTGTGCTCTTCGTCCGCTAGCTCATCAATGATTTGATCAGCAAACACTGGGGCAAACCACTCATCCATCTTGGCACGCAGTTGATCAACGCCGATACCCTTCATTGAAGAGAAGACATCAACCGCAACATCACCACCGAAAGATTTCGCATCATTACGGATTTTCAGTAGCTGTGCTTTACGCGCACCACTTTTCAGTTTGTCTGCTTTTGTTAACAAAACTTGTACTGGGATGCGGCTATCGATAGCCCAGTAGATCATTTGTTGGTCAAGGTCTTTCATTGGGTGACGGATATCCATCAATACCACTAAACCTTTCAGGCTTTCACGTCGTTGTAGGTATTCGCCTAGCGACTTCTGCCATTTTTTCTTCATCTCAAGCGGAACTTGAGCAAAGCCATATCCTGGTAAATCGACGATATGACAACCGTCCGTTACCTTAAATAGGTTAATTAGCTGAGTTCGACCGGGTGTTTTACTGGTTTTCGCCAAGCCTTTTTGGTTTGTAACGCGATTTAGCGCGCTAGATTTACCAGCATTGGAGCGTCCTGCAAACGCAATTTCGATCCCTTCGTCTTCTGGTAAATGACGAATATCAGGTGCACTGGTAATGAAATGCGTGTTTTGATAATGAATTTTTACGCTCACTGTTAACTCCATCTCGACTTTGTGTAGTCGATTGATTACTTTTTTGTGAATTTGTGTAAAATAACCGTGCTCGGCATAAGGTCGCCTATTGTACCATGAGTGGCAACATAGAGTGGTACTGGAAGCTTGATAATTATAATGGAATGTCATGAAGAAATTAGCGCTAATTTTGAGTCTTTTAGCCAGCTGCTCAGTATGGGCTCAAGGTAGTATTGAAGCTGGTAAAGCCAAATCACAAACATGTGTTGCCTGCCACGGTGCTGACGGCAACAGTCTGATCACTCAGTACCCTAAGCTGGCTGGTCAACATGAGAAGTACCTAGAGAAGCAGTTAAAAGAGCTTAAGCTCGGTATGACTAGTGGTGGTAAGCAAGGTCGTAATGAACCTGTAATGGGTGCAATGGCGATGTCTTTATCTGAAGAAGATATGGCTGACCTAGCGGCGTACTACGCATCGCTACCTATCTCTAGTAACTCTACTCCTGAGAACGTAGTAGATGAAGGTAAGGTTCTTTACACCGCGGGTAACGCAGAACGCGGCGTAACGGCGTGTATTGCTTGTCACGGTCCACGTGGTAACGGTACCGAACTTTCTGGTTTCCCTAAGATTTCAGGCCAGCACGCAGATTACATCAAGGCTCAACTTGAGAAATTCCGCGATGGTAGCCGTAATAACGACATGAATGCGATGATGCGTGATGTAGCTAAAAAGTTAACAGACGCAGATATTGATACCTTATCGAAGTACGTTGGTGGTTTACACTAATATGTCGGTTTCTTGCTCTTAGCCAGAGTAAAGAAATGTACGCTCGAGCGAGATTGAAGAGACGCCCCGATCAGTAATGGTCGGGGCGTTTTCTTTTGTATTGGTTTTATTAATATGTTTGTTGCTGATGTCTGATTTATCAATGTGTGATCGATTTGTGTACAAAAGTGTGAACTTGAACTCTTGTAGTCTTTTTGTAACACGGTAAAGTAACGGCCATCAGCTAGGAGCTGACTTAGATACGGATGGTCATCTAGTCTAACGGTATAGACAGAAACGGATCAGGCTAGGACAGCCCAGCAACAAGGTGTTAGAAAAGGATAGCCAAAACTCATCAGGACGATGAACAACAAACAAATTTGGCATGGAAAGCACCAATAACAAATGGAGATTTGTGTACCAAGTTGAGTATGCAAATTTTGGCCGATATAGGCAGATTTAGAGAGCGATAGGTTTTCCTATCGCTTTTTTTATTGATTTGATGAAAAAACACCCAATACCTCTCCACTATAAACTCAGTTTCTGGTATGTTTCGCATCCCTGTTTAAGGATGTGCTATGTATACTTGTCCCTTATGCCATCACCAAGGCGTGAATCACTATTTTGAAGACAAACGCAGAGCCTATCTGCAATGTCAGCAATGTGAACTGGTATTTGTTAAACCTGAACAAAGGTTAGAAGCAAAAGAAGAGAAAGCACACTATGATCTCCATGAGAACGATCCTAGTGATGCAGGCTATCGCCGTTTTCTATCTCGCATCGCGGATCCACTAACAGACAAAATTTCATCTAACTCACACGGGTTGGATTTTGGTTGTGGCCCAGGCCCTACGCTATCTATTATGTTAGAAGAAGCCGGACACACCATGGAGTTGTACGATATCTATTACCACCCAGAAGCTTCTGTGTTGGAAAAAACGTATGACTTTATGACTGCCACGGAGGTGATAGAGCATCTTTATCACCCAGACAAAGTGTGGCAGCAATGGTTGAATTTAGTTAAACCCAAGGGCTGGATTGGTCTTATGACTAAACTAGTAATAGACGTAGACGCGTTTGCTGGTTGGCACTACAAGAATGACCCGACACATGTCGTCTTCTTTAGTCGTCAAACATTCCAGTTTTTGGCAGAGCGGGATAAGCTCGAACTAGAATTTTTTGGAAATGATGTAATTTTACTGAGGAAAGTGCAGTAATGGGTCGTAGTAAGAAATCAAGAAAACCGGGAGCACTTGGCGCTCCGGAACCTATGGTTACTCGTAACCGTAGTGAATCTGATGTTGAAGGTCGTGAACGTAAGCGTGTTAAAAAGCGTAAAGGCCTTAAGTCTGGCAGCCGTCACTCAGATGGTAGCGAAGCAAAACAGCGTAAAGCTGCACTAGCTCGCGACCCTCGTTTAGGCAGCAAGAAAAAAATCCCGCTGATTGTTGAACCAGCGAAGAAGTCGACGAAACAAGAGCGCAAGCTATCTAACGAACAAGAGTTAGAGATGCTTGAGAATGATGCTCAATTGAACACATTGCTAGATCGTATCGAAAATGGTGAAAACCTAGGTGCTGGTCTGCAGAAGTTTGTTGATGAGAAACTTGATCGTATCGAACACCTAATGGGCCGCTTAGGTCTGCTAGAACCAGAAGACGATGAAGAAGAGATCTTCGAAGAAGCACCGGTTGCCTCTAAGAAGAAAGCAAGCTCTGACGAAGACTTGCTATCTCAATTCGAAGATTTCGACTTAGACAGCTTTAAAGGTTAATAGCCAATGAACGTAACCTTATTAGCAATTGCTGGTGGAATTATCATTCTCGGCTTGGGCTCTTACGCAGGTTACCTTCTACTTCAAGTGAAGAAGCAGACGGAGTTGCAAAAGCAGCATCAAGTACTTGCCATTGAAAAACGTAACGCGACGATTTACGAAAACGTAAATACTTTGTGCTTAGCGGGTATTCAAGGCCAGTGTGACTTACCTGAGATCAGTATCCGAGTGTGTATCATTATGGATAACGTTCAGGGTGATGAGCGTGTCGATTTTGATTCTGAGTATCCTGCTCTTTCTGAGCTGTACCATATCGTAAAAGATATGGCTCGCGGAGACGGAAGGCAGGAACTGACGAAGAAAGAGCGCATGCAGCAGAATCTCACACGCCATAAGGCGGAGACTCGCTTGAATGATGCGGTCATTGAAGATTTGAAAAGGTTGCAGGAGAAGGTTAAGCCTCTAAACAACCAAATCAACATTCAGATGATCTAGTCACTAAGACTTTTAAATATAGAGGCTTGTTTAACATTCCGTTTTTAGACGCGCTGCTTTTAATACCTATGCATTTAAGACTTTTCATCTTAAATGCATCTTGTTTTTAAGTCGCCTTATCTTTTAATAGACAATGTTAAATGAGCCTTCTTACCTTTTGCGTCTCATTAATCCCGACGCTTTGTTAGTGATCAAGCTAGCAGTTCTGAGTTTTTGTCTGAAAAATTGATTTTGTCTTGGAACGACCTTACTGGTCGTGTGGCAAAATAACCCGTCTATATTTTAATGTATGTAAAATGATTTGAGAGACCTTAGGTTCTCGCGGATCTAAATTGGAATTACCGCTATGTCGAGCAAGCCAGTAACAACGAATCAGCAAATCGTTTGGGATCAAGAGATCTTAAACAAGTACAACTATTCGGGACCTCGTTACACTTCATATCCAACAGCGTTGGAGTTTCATGAAGCGTTTACCGTCGCTGATTACGACATGGCGTGTACTCAGTACCCTGAGCGCCCACTCTCTCTTTACGTGCATATCCCGTTCTGTCATAAGCTTTGTTACTACTGTGGTTGTAATAAAGTCATTACTCGTCACTCGCATAAAGCGGATGAGTACTTAGATGTGATTGAACATGAAATCCGCCAGCGCGCCTCTTTGTTGAATGGCCGTGAAGTGACGCAATTGCACTTCGGTGGTGGTACGCCAACGTTCTTGACCAAAACACAAATTACTCGCTTGATGATGATTCTGCGTGAGGAATTTAATTTCACTGCTGACGCTGAAATCAGTATTGAAGTTGACCCGCGTGAGATTGAGCTAGACGTACTTGACCACCTGCGTAACGAAGGCTTCAACCGCCTGAGCATTGGTGTGCAAGACTTCAATAAAGAAGTGCAGAAACTGGTTAACCGTGAGCAAGATGAAGAGTTCATCATTGCGATGGTTAAACGTGCGAAAGAGCTAGGCTTCCGTTCAACCAACCTTGATTTGATCTACGGCCTACCAAAGCAGACTCAAGCTTTGTTCGCGGAAACATTGAAGCAAGTGTTAGAAATGAAACCGGGTCGTTTATCGGTATTTAACTACGCACACATGCCGCAACTGTTTGCCGCGCAGCGTAAGATTAAAGATGAAGACCTACCTGAACCAAAAGAGAAAATGGCAATCCTCCAAGATACCATTGAGACTTTAACGGGCGCGGGCTACCAGTTTATTGGTATGGATCACTTTGCTCTGCCTGAAGACGAGCTTGCAGTAGCACAGCGTGAAGGTATTCTGCATCGTAACTTCCAAGGCTACACGACCCAAGGTGAAGCTGACCTAATTGGTTTCGGTGTTTCTGCTATCTCAATGGTCGGTGATGCTTACGCTCAAAACCAGAAAGAGCTGAAGAAGTACTACGCTCAAGTGAATGACCTGCGCCACGCGCTTTGGAAAGGTGTTGCTCTAGACAGTGACGACCTTCTACGTCGTGAAGTGATCAAACAGCTTATCTGTAACTTTAAGCTTGATAAAACCATGATCGAATCTGAGTTCTCGGTTAACTTTAATCGTTACTTCAAAGAAGATTTAGGGCTACTGCAAACCTTCATCAACGATGAGTTGGTTGAAGTCGACGACAAAGAAATCCGCGTGACTTTGCGTGGCCGTTTGTTGATTCGTAATATCTGTATGTGTTTCGATAAATACCTACGTGCTAAGGCTCGCCAACAGCAGTTCTCTCGTGTGATTTAATCGTTCGATTGAGAATAAAAACATAAAAAATGCCAGCATCATGCTGGCATTTTTGTATCTGTGTCTTGCTAACAGAAGACTTTCTACCTGACTAGGTGACACCCTTTTTGGTGCTTTGTTTACTTTTGGTCATTTGTTTGGCTTCGTTATTCGGTTGAGCGTTGGTATTCTTTTGAACATTGATGAGATCGGTTGGCCACTGATCAAACGGAACTGGACGACTGTATAAGAAGCCTTGAGCCAGTGGGCATTTTAGTTGCTTGAGGAGTTCTGCCTGTTGCTGTGTTTCAACGCCTTCTGCCACTAAGCTCACTTTGAAACCTTTGGTGATGTTAACGATGGCCGCGACGATCGAGCTGTCTAGGTTCTCTTTTTCGAGCTTGCTGACGAAGCTACGATCGATCTTCAGGCAATCAAATGGCAGTTTGTGTAAATAAGCCAGTGACGAATAGCCGGTACCAAAGTCATCAATTGCAATCGAGATGCCTAATGCTTTTAGCGTCAGCATATTATCGATGATGGCTGGGTCATTGTCGACGATGCGTGACTCAGTGATCTCAAGTGTTAGGTTGCTTGCTGGTAGCTTGGTGTCACGTAGCGTGCCTTTTACTTGTTCAACAAAGCCACTTTCACTCAGTTGATCGACCGACAGGTTGACGTGAATAGAGAAGTCCTTGCTCCATTTTCCTGACTCAATCGCGATGGCAGTATCTCGACACGACTTATGTAGAATTTGCTTGCCGATATCATAAATCAGCCCGCTCTCTTCAGCGAGAGGAATGAATTCAAGTGGTGAAATTACGCCTTCATCGGCTATCCAGCGTGCTAGAGCTTCAGCCCCAATGGTCGAGCCAGATTCCAGATCAATAATAGGTTGATAAAACGGTTCGAACTGTTGAAGTTCAATCGCTCGGTTCATCCGCGCCAGCATCTTAGTGCGATGTCTTGATGCTTTACCCATCTCAGGGCTGTAAATGCTGACACTAGCTTTGTCTTGTTTTGCGTTGCTCAAAGCAATGCTACTACTACGCAGCAATAGCGCAATGTCGTGGACGTTAGATACACCGACGACTCCCATCGATACCTTAATAACGACACTTTCTGATTCCATTGAAAATGGGGAAGCAAAGGTTTGAAGCAGGCGATTCGTCAGTAGTTGAGCTTCCTCGCTTTGGATGACGTTCGGGGCGTAAATGGCGAATTCATCACCGCCAGTGCGAGCTAATAGGTACTCGGATGGCAATGTGCCTCTTAAACGAGCGGCCGCAATGATAAGCAATTGGTCACCATTGTAATGACCAAGGCTGTCATTGATGTCTCGGAAGCGATCAATACCCACTAAATAAAGTGTGCCTTTTTCGTTTGCTGGGTTTTTCTTGGCAGCGTCGATAAAGCCTTCGCGGCTGTATAGTTTGGTTAATGAGTCATAGGTAAGCTGAGACTGTAATGCTTGAAAGGAAGCCTTTAAGTTGTTGGCCATTTCATTGAATGACTCCACCAACATGCTGGTTTCATAGATATGCCCTGTCTTTGGCATACTTGTGTCCCAATCGCCTTTAGCAAGACGCTTTGCCGCATCCGCTGTTGAGGTGATGGGTTGGGTTACGCGATTAAAGGCAATTAACCCAGCAATGACACCAATGCAACTCAGCGCTAGCCCGAGCAACCAACTGTTTCTTTGGTTTTCAGGTAGTTCACCGAGTAGGTTGCTTTCAGGGATCGACATACCAATAAACCAAGTGATGCCGTGCTCATCTTCATAAGGGGTGATCTGGTTGAAGTATCGTTCGTTGTCTAGGCGAAAGCTAAAGCGCTGCACGCCCAAATTATCGATTAGGTGAAATTGGTCTACGTAGCTCGCACTTTCACGTATTACCGGGTTAGCACTCTCTGATGCCAGTAAGCGTTGGCCCTTATTGGTTTTCCCTGTTCCCCAAGAGACCACGCTACCTCCGCCCGAGTGAGCGACCAAGCGTTGCTGCTTATCAATGATATAAACAGAGGCATCCGTTTTATCTTTGAGTTCTTTGAGAAATGCATTGAAGGTATTGATCTTAATGTCGCTAACGACGACGGCTTTGAATTCGTTGTCATCATAGATAGGGGCGAGGGCAGATAAGGTGATCTCTTGGCGTTCATCTGCATTGGCATAAATTGGCGACCATACAGCCTTTTTTTGCGTCGCAACGGGTGTGTACCAAGGGCGGACTCTCGGGTCGTAACCTGAAATCACTGATCGAATGTCTTCGCTGATCTTGCTGCCACGGTAAATGACCAGCTGATCGTTAGTACGCTCGTCTTGTACCATCAAGGTATAGCCGTTGTTAGCTTCTTTACGAAAACCGACATAGTTACCATCTTCAGAACCAAAGCCGATCACATCGAGTTGAGGTATAGCAGTGAAATGGTCTGAAAACGTATAAAGAATGTAGTCTTGGACCTTGCTAAGATTTCCCGCTTGGTAAAGGTGGTGGTAGCCGATGTTATGGCTGAGCGAGAGGTTCGCGTGAAATGGCTTTTCTAAAAAGTTGGACAGGCTTTGATGAACATGGTCGGTAAGTGATGTTAGTTGGCGTGCACTAACATCACTCACCATCTCTTTGTAGCTTTGCTTTTGAGTGAAAACCATTACGCTCATAGTGAACAGAAAAATCATCACGAATGGCAGAACCACAGCAGTTCTCAAGGTAATTTGTGTTTTCAAAGACATCTTTAGCTACAATTTAGTGAATGGCATACCTTAATTGTACCGACACTATTCAAACCAAGCGACCCTTTTTTGGTTAAAAAAGTAGCTGCATCGAGAGTCATATAAGGTCTAGTACAGTTCTTTTAGTTTACGAGTTAGGGTGTTTCTTCCCCAACCTAAAACCTTGGCTGCATCCTGTTTATGACCATTGGTATGGTTGAGTGCAGCCTCTAGCAGTATACGTTCAAACTCTGGCAGCGCATAAGTTAGTAGCTCTTTTTCTCCTGAATCAAGCGCACATTTTGCCCAATTAGCGAGCAGTTGTTGCCAGTTGTCTCCAGTCCCTGAGGTCGTTACCACTTTTTCTTCCAACAGTTCTGGAGGCAAGTCTGAAGGGAGTATTTCACTGCCGCTCGCCATGACTGTGAGCCAACGACAGATGTTCTCAAGCTGACGTACGTTACCCGGCCAATTTAGCTGATTGAGCTTCATGATGGTCTCTGAGTGTAGTGTCTTCACTTCGACACCAAGCTCTTCAGCGGCGGATGCTAGGAAGTGGTGAGTCAGCTTTTCAATGTCCTGTTTACGTTCGCGCAGTGCCGGAATATGGATTCGGATAACGTTCAGTCGATGGAAAAGGTCTTCACGGAAACCACCGTCATGCACCAAGCGCTCAAGATCTTGGTGGGTTGCTGCAACGATACGAACATCAACCTTAACCGCAGAATGCCCACCGACGCGATAAAATTGGCCATCAGAAAGCACGCGCAGTAGTCGAGTCTGAATATCGAGTGGCATATCACCAATCTCATCCAAAAATAGCGTGCCGCCGTTGGCTTGTTCAAAACGTCCTTGGCGAACACTGTTGGCTCCGGTAAAAGCGCCTTTCTCGTGGCCAAACAGCTCTGATTCGATCAAGTCTTTAGGGATTGCCGCCATGTTTAACGCAATGAATGGCTTTTTAGCTCTTGGGCTGTGACGATGCAGCGCGTGCGCGACTAATTCTTTACCAGTCCCCGATTCACCATTAATAAGAACCGAAATGGATGAACGAGACAAACGGCCAATAGCTCGGAAAACTTCCTGCATTGCCGGTGCTTCACCGATGATTTCTGGTGCGTTGGTCTCTTCGGCTACTTCGCTGGCTTGTTCTCGTTTTTGCTCTTGGCTGTGTGCGATGGCTCGCTCTACTAGAGTCAGTGTCTCATCAATATCAAACGGCTTAGGCAGATACTCAAAAGCCCCTTTTTGATAAGCGTTCACCGCTGCATCGAGGTCTGAGTGCGCAGTCATAATGATCACTGGCAGGTCGGGAGAGCGCTGGTGAACTTGGTGTAACAGCTCAATCCCGTCAATGCCAGGCATGCGAATGTCGGACACCAAAACGTCTGGTGTTTCGCGCTCAAGAGCAAGTAATACGCTCTCAGCATCAGCAAATGTTTCGCACTTTATATCCGCAGATGACAGCGTCTTTTCTACGACCCAGCGTATAGAACTGTCGTCATCAACGACCCAAACGTATCCCTTACTCATAATTCAATTCCTTTGCAGCCAAATCTATTGTGATAATCATTGTTGTTTTTATGATGTCTTTAATCTTTGTGTTACCGAGTTAAGCCTTTCGTCTCGCTGTCCAATCGCGAGGTTCTGTTGACCTAAATGGGTAGGTAAATCGTGAATGTGGTGTTACCCGGCCAGCTCTCAACATCAATTTTTCCATTGTGCTGATCGATCAGGTTTTGAGAAATCGATAGTCCCAGCCCTGTGCCACCCTCTCGTCCGCTGACCATCGGGTAAAACAGCGTGTCTTTTAAATCATCGGGGATGCCGGGGCCGTTATCGCTGATCTCAATGCGCGCTGCGAGTTTGTGTCGCTGCCCATGAATATTGGCTTGATGCACCGTTCTGGTGCGAATGGTGATTTTCCCTGATTCTTGGGCCTTTAAAATCTGCGCCGCGTTACTCACGATATTGAGCATCGCTTGTTCAACTTGTGCTGAATCCATCAGAATGTCCGGTAAGCTCGGGTCGTAATCCCGTTCGATGGCGAGCGTTGAACCCGACTCGAGTTCTACGAGCTGCCTGACTTTCTCAAGTATCTGGTGTAGGTTCTCTTCTGACTTGGTCCCCGGTTTTTGAGGGCCAAGCAGGCGATCGACTAACGCTCTTAGGCGGTCTGCTTGCTCAATAATGATCTGCGTATATTCATTAAGAGACTGATCAGGAAGCATTTTCCCAAGTAACTGCGCCGCACCTCTTAAGCCACCGAGTGGGTTCTTAATCTCATGTGCTAACCCGCGCACCAACAGCTTAGCGGCTTGTTGTTGTGCGTGTTGGTTGAGCTCTTGGCTGAGGCGTCTTTGCTGGTCTATCTTGCGCATCTCAACCAATAACAGCGTCTCTCGCTGCCAAGAGATTGGGCTAACCGTGACTTCAAGCATCAGTGGGCGGTTATCAACAACGAAGGTAACGTCACTGTCGGTAATGCTCTGGCCACTTTGTAGCGGTTGCGTCAGAAGCGCCAAATCCAGTGAGGCGTGTTGAATAAGTTGGCTCAGTGGATGATCGACGATGCGTCGCGCGCTTTGTGAAAAGAGTTGTTCAGCCGCCGGGTTGGCGTATCGGACATACAGTTGCTCATCGAGCATCAATGTTGAGGTCACCATATTGTCGAGAATGGCGCTGGAAAGATGATGTGTATCTATGCTGTCGCTTTTGGCTGATCGATTCACTATTTCGTCCTTGAACTGGTGTTTTTCTCACTGCACCAAATTGGTGCGTAGCTAAGTTCAAGTATGGCGCATATCAACCAGAAGCTAAAGATAATTCATTAGAGTCGCTGAAAGCTGCTTCGATTAGGTGAAAAGTAGAGGTAATTCAGTCTCTTTTAACACATTGGCCTACTTGAGCGTCGCTCGATGTAAATACACGGTGACTGGACTAGTAGATGCAATAAGCTTGCCGCTTCTATGTGCTTGAATTGCAATGGTGTGAGTACCTCGATCGATACCTTTCAGTTCCCAATTCGGTTGGGTTTGTGGTGCGCCATAACGACGACCATCGAGCATCAATTGCAACTGTTCTCCAATACCAAGTTTGCGGCTAAGTTCTATTTGAACAGGGATTAAGCCACGGTTGCTACGGATGGTTTGGTCATGAACGGGAGTCAGCATGGTGAGGGCTAGTTGAGCTGGTGCCTCACGTTTCGTGCTTTCTGTTTTCCCCTGAGCCTGAGCTGGCGTTGCCGTTTTAGTTGTAGATGAAGCTGCAGCATCAACGGGCGTCGAGGCTTCAAATTTAGGAGCCGGCGCTGATGCTTGCACATCCGGTAGGCGAAGAGATTTGGCATCTTGAGCGCTAGGGTTATCACTAAAGTGGAGAACACCATCCTCATCCACCCAGGTATACACCGTTTGAGCAGAGCACGAGATCGCGACTGTTAACCCGATCAGGAACAGTATATTTTTCATATCTTTAGCCTCTTTTCACCGCTAGGTGATTTCACGTTTGGCGTTGGTTTTGTTATTGATTTTATTGTATTTATAGCAGCAGCCTCTGAGGGCTTTTGTCTAAGGTATGGTACGAGGAAGCTGGGGGAGGGAGTATATAAAAAAGGCCCGCCTGCGAGGCGAGCCTAATATTTAGTCAGCGATTCTTACAAGGTTGCAGTAAGAAATGGCTTATCTCTACAGGAGATTAAACTGAGTAGTACAGTTCAAACTCAAGTGGGTGTGTTGCCATGTTCACGCGTTGTACGTCGTCAGATTTCAGTGTGATGTAAGAATCAATGAAATCGTCAGAGAATACGCCGCCAGCTGTTAGGAACTCACGATCGTCGTCTAGTGCTTTAAGCGCTACTTCTAGAGATTCAGCAACGGTTGGGATTTCAGCCGCTTCTTCTGCTGGAAGGTCGTATAGATCTTTATCCATAGCTTCGCCTGGGTGGATCTTGTTCTTGATACCGTCAAGGCCAGCCATCAGCATTGCTGAGTAACATAGGTATGGGTTCGCTGCTGGGTCACCAAAACGTAGCTCGATACGACGTGCTTTCGGGCTTGGTACTACTGGGATACGGATAGAAGCAGAACGGTTACGTGCTGAGTAAGCAAGCATTACCGGAGCTTCAAAACCAGGTACAAGACGCTTGTACGAGTTAGTTGACGGGTTAGCAAATGCGTTGATTGCACGAGCGTGCTTGATTACACCACCGATGTAGTAAAGCGCCATTTCAGATAGGCCGCCGTACTTATCACCAGCAAACAGGTTAACGCCGTCTTTTGCTAGAGATTGGTGAACGTGCATACCAGAACCGTTGTCACCAACTAGTGGCTTAGGCATGAATGTCGCTGTTTTACCAAATGCGTGAGCAACGTTGTGTACAACGTACTTGTAGATTTGAGTCTCATCCGCTTTTGTTGTTAGCGTGTTGAAGCGAGTTGCGATTTCGTTTTGACCCGCAGTTGCTACTTCGTGGTGGTGAGCTTCAACTACTAGGCCCATCTCTTCCATTACTAGACACATTGCTGAACGGATGTCTTGAGATGAATCTACAGGAGCTACTGGGAAGTAACCGCCTTTAACGCCAGGACGGTGACCTTTGTTACCGCCTTCGATGTCAGAACCTGTGTTCCAAGCTGCTTCTACATCATCAATCTTGAAGAAAGAACCAGACATGTCGTTTGAGAACTTAACGTCATCGAATAGGAAGAATTCTGGCTCTGGACCAACTAGAACTGTGTCTGCGATACCCGTAGAACGTAGGTATTCTTCAGAACGCTTAGCGATAGAGCGTGGGTCACGGTCGTAGCCTTGCATTGTTGCAGGCTCAAGGATGTCACAACGGATGTTTAGCGTTGCATCTTCTGTGAATGGGTCCAGTACAGCTGAAGCTGCGTCTGGCATCATTACCATGTCAGATTCGTTAATGCCTTTCCAACCAGCTACTGAAGAGCCGTCAAACATTTTACCTTCTTCGAAGAAGTCTGCATCAACTTGGTGAGAAGGAATAGAGATGTGCTGCTCTTTACCTTTTGTATCAGTAAAACGTAAGTCGATAAATTTAACTTCGTTCTCTTGGATCAGGGATAGTACATTTTCTACTGACATCTTGGATAACCTCCAGTGTTATTAATTCGGTATTAGCTCGATTCGGTTGAAACTAGCATTGATTAATGTCTATAAGTGCATTAATCGATGCTGATTTATCTATAGCCAAAAACGTGCCAATAAAATTATTCCATTAATTTCAATGATTTACTTGTTTTCTTGTTTCGTTTACTTTGGTTTTTGCACCAAAATGATCTTCCAGTGCACCTTGTTGGTGCACCTGCTTGTCTGTGCACCAATATGAAACATAAGCGAGCACCATTCAGCAATGAATTGCCTAAGTTGTCAATCCACTTTTGTTATTTTGCCGGAGATTTGGCTGTCTATCTTGCGGCTGATGCTTTTTTAGAATCCTACGAATTAGGCTGTTAGATACTGTACTGAATCAAAGTTAAGCGGATATGAATCGCTAATAAAGAAAAAAGCCTTGGTTGAGATCACATATTTCTGGGTTTTTGTCTAAAATCTGGTATATTATTGACCGTTTTTTAAATCAAGCTAGCGGTTATTATCCAAACTTTTGAGATAATTGACGGCTACCTTTTATGAGTGAATCGAGAATCCATGTCTACTCCACAGATTGATAAGTTAAGAAATATCGCGATCATCGCGCACGTTGACCACGGTAAAACGACTTTGGTTGATAAACTACTACAACAGTCAGGCACTCTTGAGTCTCGTGGTGAAGCTGAAGAGCGTGTCATGGATTCGAATGACATCGAAAAAGAGCGTGGCATTACAATCCTTGCTAAGAACACAGCAATTGACTGGAATGATTACCGTATCAACATCGTAGATACCCCTGGACACGCGGACTTCGGTGGTGAAGTTGAACGTATCATGTCTATGGTTGATTCAGTTCTTCTGATCGTTGATGCAGTTGATGGCCCAATGCCTCAAACTCGTTTCGTAACGCAAAAAGCTTTCGCACACGGCCTTAAGCCAATCGTTGTTATCAACAAGATTGACCGTCCTGGTGCTCGTCCTGATTGGGTTATGGACCAAGTATTTGACTTGTTCGACAACCTAGGCGCGACTGATGAGCAACTAGACTTTACTGTTGTTTACGCTTCAGCTCTAAACGGTTGGGCAACAATGGAAGAAGGCGAAGTTGGCACAGACATGGAACCATTGTTCCAAGCTGTTGTTGATACAGTAGAAGCACCTGCAGTTGACCTTGAAGGTCCACTTCAAATGCAAATTTCGCAACTTGATTACAGCTCTTACGTAGGTGTTATCGGTGTTGCTCGTGTTACTCGTGGTTCTGTTAAGCCAAACCAACAAGTAACTATCGTGAATGCTGAAGGCAAAAAACGTAACGGTAAAGTAGGTACTGTACTTGGTTACCTAGGTCTTGAGCGTCACGAAGTAGAACAAGCTAACGCTGGCGACATCATTGCAATCACAGGTCTTGGTGAACTGAAAATTTCAGACACTATCTGTGACGTAAACAATGTTGAAGCAATGGAACCACTGTCTGTTGATGAACCAACAGTAACAATGACTTTCCAAGTAAACACTTCTCCGTTCGCGGGTAAAGAAGGTAAGTTTGTAACTTCACGTAACATCCTTGAGCGTCTTGAAAAAGAATTGGTTCATAACGTTGCACTACGTGTTGAAGAAACTGAAAGTCCAGACCGTTTCCGCGTATCAGGCCGTGGTGAGCTTCACCTTTCTATCCTGATCGAAAACATGCGTCGTGAAGGTTTCGAGCTAGCAGTATCTCGTCCAGAAGTAATCATCAAAGAAGAAGATGGTCAGAAAATGGAACCGTTCGAAACGGTTACTATCGATGTAGTTGAAGAGCACCAAGGTGCGATCATGGAAAGCATCGGTCTACGTAAGGGTGAGCTAACAGATATGGCACCAGATGGTAAAGGCCGTGTTCGCATGGACTTCATGATGCCTTCTCGTGGTCTTATCGGTTTCCAAACTGAATTCCTTACAATGACGTCTGGTTCTGGTCTTATCTACCACTCGTTCGATCACTACGGTCCTTACAAAGGCGGTATCATTGGTCAGCGTAACAACGGTGTTCTAATTTCGAACGCAACGGGTAAAGCACTGACTTACGCATTGTTCTTCCTTCAAGCTCGTGGTCGTCTATTCACAGAGCACGCTGATGAAGTTTATGAAGGTCAAGTAATCGGTATTCACAACCGTTCAAACGACCTGACAGTAAACTGTCTGAAAGGTAAGCAACTAACGAACGTTCGTGCATCTGGTACTGATGAAGCACAAGTTCTTTCTCCACCGATCAAGCACACTCTAGAGCAAGCTCTTGAGTTTATCGATGAAGATGAACTAGTAGAAGTAACGCCACTAAACGTACGTATCCGTAAGAAACTTCTTACTGAAAACGACCGTAAGCGTGCAGCACGTCCAGCTAAGGCTTAATTGCCAGCTGACTAGCTTCTAGCTATCAAGCAATATGTTTTAGAATAAGTAAGAAAGCCCCGAGTAGCCTAGCTGCTCGGGGCTTTTGTTTTATGTGGTGTTGGAGTAGATACGGGTAAACGAGATGCGAGATACGAAGAGCATTTAAGTATTCGTCATCCTCAAGAGGGAGGGACGACCGAGTGGGGATCTAGCTTTTGATACCAAGGTGGCTTTTAACAAATAGAGCCCGTTCTTCGACTGACATAAATGGCACCTCGACAACCTCATACCCAAGCTCTTGATAGACTCTGACCAACGCGTGGTGAATCTCTAATGCCTCTTCAAGCGGATAAGGCCTCACATCATCTTGTACGTAAATCGATGCCTCAGGGCGACAGAACAAGGCTTGTGAGTGATAGCCTTGGCTAGCTTCTCGGTAGATTTCGTCAATCTCAAGGTTTGCCTGAGTTAAGTAACCGCAGATATCTGGAATGGCGCGATCGAGAAACGCAACCGGATGCTGGTTGGCTTGTTCCTTTTGCTCATTCATGACAGTGAGACACAGGCGAGCAAAACTCGGTAGGTCGAGCCAAGGTAAGATACCGTTCTCAAGTTGGCTCTGCTGTTCTATTAACTGGCGAGAGGACTCAGTGAAGGTTGGGTAACCCATGTCACCCAAGGCATTAATCAGTGTTGTCTTCCCAGCTCCGGGGCCGCCAGTAATAATGATAGGTTGCATCGTGTTCTTTATCTGTAGCGCTACTTCTGGTTCAGTTGAGCTAGGAACTTATCCGATTCTGCTATTGCAGCATTCATCTGTTCTATCGCGTAGGCGATGTCTTTTTCTAAGCTCATAAATTCGCCCTGCAACGAACCGACAGCACTCGCATTGAGGTTATGCTTTAGATAAAGCGTATTGTCGCGAAGGGTGTTGAGTACCGGGTCCATTTTCTTCTCAGCGCGTTTCATTGCTGAAAGCATGGTCTTGTAAGACGATTGGGTTTCTCGCAGTTTTTGTTCACTCGAACGGCGCAGTGAAGCACTGGTGTAGAGGTCTAACTCGCTCTGCCATTCTGCAAACAGCGCATCTGACACGTCTTCAATCGCAGCAATGCGATCACTGACATTTTGTGCGGCTTTCTCGCTGTCTTGGTATTTATCGTTGATTTGGTTGTACATATCTTCAAGGTCGCCGCCACTGAAGTTCGTCAGGCTACTCAAGGCTTCAAGTGCGCTAGTAAACTCTTCCTGAGCATCCTGCTGCGACTCTTTAGCGTCTTCCACTCTATCGACCATAATGTCACGCTTGTGGTAACCCACTTGCTCCATGGCGGAGTAATAAGCTGATTGGCATCCAGTAAGAGTAAAAATAGAGAGGACTATAACTATTAAATAAGGCATCCTAGTTTCCTATAGTTAAATAATACCAATCGTAGTAAATAAATGCTCAACCTAGCTTGTTAAAATGCTCGATAACGGCGTTGGACTTTTTGATTGTAGAATAACTACTTATCAAAAGTGCCGCCTTGTTTTCAAGCCTTTTTCCTACGCTATTTTTGAACCCTTACTTACTGTGATTGATATAACGGAATATTAATTAGGACTATGAACGAGTTACCAGGGAGTTACAAGTTGAAGATAAAAAACGCAGTCACAGGGAGCATTCAGTTTTCCCGCTATCTTTTGGCGCGAATGACGCACGATAGGGTCAATGTGAATGCGGGTTACTTGGCGTACATTACTTTGCTCTCGATCGTACCGATGTTGACGGTTTTGCTCTCTATCTTATCGTCATTTTCAGTCTTTGCTGATGTTGGCCTAGTGATTCAAAACTTCGTTATTACCAACTTTGTTCCAGCATCTGGAGATGCGGTGCATGGTGCTCTACTCGAGTTCGTTGCCAATACCGGCAAAATGACAGCGGTGGGCAGTGTGTTCTTATTCATTGCGGCATTGATGCTGATCTCCAACATCGATAAGAACCTTAACTACATCTGGCGAGTAACAGAAAAGCGTCGGGCTGTGTTGTCCTTTTCAATGTATTGGATGGTGCTAACGCTTGGACCTATTTTGATTGGGGCGAGCATTGCTGCAACGTCGTATGTGACATCATTGAACTTGTTACAAAACGAAGTCGTGTCGAGTGCCTTTAATACCGTGATTCGCAAGCTCCCTTTGATTACCTCATTCTTTGCGTTTTTCGGTCTGTATCTGTTGGTTCCCAACAAAAAGATACACTTTTCTCATGCGGCAGCGGGCTCTCTGGTTGCGGCTCTGTTGTTCGAACTCAGTAAGAAAGGCTTCGCGGCTTACATTACTCAATTCCCTTCTTACCAATTGATTTATGGCGCATTAGCGGCGATTCCCATTCTTTTTGTCTGGGTGTATTTGTGCTGGTTGATTGTGTTGGTGGGTGCTGAGGTGACGGCCGCGTTGGGCGAGCAGGAACAGTGGAGTGACTCTCAAGAAATGGTACACTCGTCGGATAAAGAAAAAATCACAGAGCAAGGAAACAACAGTGATAGCACTGATCCAGAGAGTAAGTGAAGCTGCCGTCCGTGTTGATGGCGAAGTAGTGGGTGAGATTGAGCAAGGCTTATTGGTTCTGTTAGGCGTAGAAAAAGGTGATGACGAAGCCAAAGCCAAACGTTTGATGGAACGAGTGACCACTTATCGTGTCTTTGGAGATGAAGACGATAAAATGAATCTCAATGTAAAGCAGGTAGAAGGTAAGGTATTAGTGGTTTCTCAATTCACTCTGCCAGCGGATACCAAAAAAGGCACACGAGCAGGATTTTCTCGTGGTGCTTACCCAGAAGATGCAGAGCGTCTTTACAACTATTTCTCTGACCAGTGTGAATCAGTGTTGCCAACGGAACGTGGCCGATTCGCAGCCGACATGAAAGTGTCTTTGGTTAATGATGGCCCAGTAACATTCTGGCTGCAGGTTTAGGCTTAAAGGAATAAGCATGTTTAAACTCATAACACCGACCACCGAAAATCAACTGAACAAGTATTACCATTTTCGCTGGCAGATGCTCCGTGAACCTTGGCGTATGCCGGTAGGTTCAGAGCGCGATGAATACGATGCCATGAGTCACCATCGCATGATTGTCGATGGTCGAGGTCGCCCGATGGCGATTGGTCGTCTCTATATCACCCCAGATCTAGAGGGGCAGATTCGCTATATGGCGGTGAAGAAATCTCGCCAAAGTAAAGGCATGGGCTCACTCATCTTGGTTGCGCTAGAGTCACTGGCACGTCAAGAAGGGGCGAAGCGTTTGGTGTGTAATGCACGTGAAGATGCGATCTCATTCTATGAGAAGAATGAGTTTGAACGTCGTGGTGAAATTAACGATCAACGCGGCCCTGTGCGTCACCAACAGATGGTGAAACCTCTTGATCCAATGGCTGATGTACTGCGCAAACCGGAATGGTGTAATGAGCTTCAGCAGCGTTGGGAAAATCAGATCCCGATCAGTGACAAAATGGGCATCAAGATCAACCAATACACGGGTTATCAGTTTGAGTGTAGCGCTCAGTTGAATCCCAACCTTAACCCTCATAACACCATGTTTGCTGGCTCAGCTTTTACCTTGGCGACTCTAACGGGTTGGGGAATGACTTGGCTACTGATGAAAGAACGTGGGCTGACCGGTGATATCGTACTGGCAGACAGTAATATTCGTTATCGTCACCCAGTCGAACAAAACCCAGTCGCATCTACGTCATTGGATGGGATCAGTGGCGATTTAGATCGCCTCGCGTCTGGCAGAAAAGCTCGCATCATCATTCATGTGACCATTAACAGTGGCGATGTGGAAGCGGTTGAGTTTACGGGAACCTATATGCTGATCCCTGACTACAAAAAGCGATTATCAACAGACTCTAACGTAAGCGTATAGTTGACACTGGCTAACAGATACAGATACAGATACAGATAAAGATTAAAGATAGAAGGCGCTACTCCTGTGGAGTGGCGCTTTTTTGTTGGCAGTCGTTAATCTCGGAATACTCAGCTTGGGTGAGCTTTCCTGAGATTTGATGGCATTGGTCCGATAACGAAATGGATAGAGTGTGTTTGCTAGTTTCTAGCAAATCGAGCTCTCCAGAGACCTCACCGTTGAGCGTTTTAACTCTTTGTGTACCTTGCTCTGCTGCGGACGCACCAATAATGTGCATTGGTTCGAGTGTGAAGCGACCACGGTCAAAATTCGCATTAAGCTCTGGGATTTCAAACACGTTATCGGTCGATGTTTCAGAAAGCTTATCGTTAAAGGTCATCACACCTTGGCGAACACTGCCAGTGAGTTGCCCTGTGGTTGAGTAACCGAGCATCAAAGAATCGCCATACAAGCCTGCGGCTTGAAGTTCAAACTCACCATAGCCCGTTGCATCGAGCGGTAATTCGAGTTGCTGCAGCATGGGTGCTATGGGTAACCCGTCGGCAGAGATATCTAAGCTCCATGGCTTACTGATTTGGTTGAAGTCGAGTGTCGCGTTGGCTTCAATATAGCCGTGCTTTAGTGGCATAAACAGGCGTGTCAGCGTCCATTTCCCTTGTTCGCTATTCATTTCAACCACGGGTTGAACACTGACAATATTTTGATAGCTGGCATCGTTGGCGCTAACCATCAACTTGCCTTGCCACAGTCCTAACTTTCTCTGTTGCAGCAGTTGAACCTGATGTCCTTCGACATGCAGCCCTGAGACCTGCCAGTAAGGTTTGTTTGCGAGTTGGATAAGTTGGCTACGTTCTATATTAAGTCGGTCAATAGAGGCTTGCTGAAGCTGTGTCAGCCAAGGCAATAGGCGAGCGGATGGTAGAACTTTATCTTGGCTTTCCGTAATCCACTTTATGCCTTGCAGGTCGAGCTGCGCTAATTGAATGCTGCTAGGGGTGACTTCGCCATTAAGCTGAATACTGCCTTGTAAGAATTGAGTATAGAAGTCTTCAATCAGAATCTGGTTCGGATCTAAATTGAGCTTGATACTTGGCTCTATGAACATGTCGCCATCAATGGTCACCCCCTCTGCTTGCAGAGAGAAAATGGCTTTCTGTTGCTTCCACAGCTCAAAAGGCAGTTGGATATTTTCCAGTGAGGCATCAAAAGCTGCGAGGTGACCATCTTGCCATTCCACGTCGCTGCGCAGAATATCTAAGCTATTGATGTGATTGATCTGAATACCGGCTACATCCCACTCTTTGCTTAGTAGGCTTTGGGTCTGTTTCTGATTGAGTCGTAATCCATCAACGGTCACATTCACCAATGACCAATCTTGCTGATACTGCTCTGCTTGTCCTGAAATCTTGGCACCGCGCCAGTCAAATGAAGCGCCATAAAGCGTGCTATCGCTAGGTTTTAAGTCTAGGTCAAACAACAGGTTATCGAAGGCTTCTCCTTGCCAATACAGCTGCGTGGCTGAGAGTTGGATTTTGCCATAAGGCAGCAATGTGTTGTTGTCATCCCACGTTGGATCGGAGATCTGGAGGTCGATGCCTCGCGCATTAAAGTCTGGGGTCGAAAAGTCGAGATTATTGATGGCTAGCTGGTGGAGCTTGATGTTTGGTTGGGTGAATAACGGCGTGAATGCCTCTAGATCGCTTATTTCCAACTGTAGGCCACTGATCAAGACGGAGTCCAAGACCAGTTTAGCTTCTGTAATCGAGCTGGGACTGAACCAAAGATCGATCTTGTCGATATAGAGAGGTTTTTGTTTATCAGGTTGGCTTTGGGTAATGCCCATCAAGGTGATGTGATAAGGCGCCTGATACTCAACGTCTTCAATGAGTACAGGTTGTTCAAGCGTATGCTTGATAAAAAAGTTAGCAACATCCGATCGGTATTGAGTTTGTAGGCTTAATAACAACGCTGCGATAGTCGCAACGATGATGGCCACCACAATGCCAATCACCATGAATACCTTTTTCATTCCCTGAAAGCCTTAAATTTCAATAGTCTCAAAACAGAGTGGAACAAAAAGGGGCAAGCAGCAACAAAAAAGCCCCTCAAAAGAGGGGCTTGCTACAAAAATATCATTTTAAATTGGGCGTTCGCTTTTGGCTAAGCCCGAGCAGATGATTGGGTTAGTCTAGTTGAGGACCTGCCGCAACCAGTGACTTACCTTCAGCATTGTCTGTGTACTTATCAAAGTTGTTGATGAAGCGCTCTGCTAGATCTTTCGCTTTGCTTTCCCATTGTAGTGGGTCAGTGTAAGTATCACGTGGGTCAAGAATCGCTGGGTCAACATCGTGCAACGCTAGCGGTACTTCTAGGTTAAACATAGGGATAACCTTAGTCTCAGCTTGGTCGATTGAGCCATCTAGGATAGCGTCGATGATGCCACGAGTATCTTGGATTGAGATACGTTTGCCTGTGCCATTCCAACCAGTGTTCACTAGGTAAGCTTCAGCGCCAGCCGCTTCCATACGCTTCACAAGCACTTCAGCGTACTGAGTTGGGTGAAGAGTTAAGAATGCCGCACCAAATGCCGCAGAGAACGTTGGTGTTGGTTCAGTAATACCGCGCTCTGTACCTGCTAGCTTAGCTGTGAAGCCAGATAGGAAGTGGTACTTAGTTTGCTCCGGAGTCAGCTTAGATACTGGTGGTAGCACACCAAACGCATCCGCTGTTAGGAAGATAACTTTTTGAGCGTGACCTGCTTTTGATACTGGCTTAACAATGTTGTCGATGTGGTGAATCGGGTAAGAAACACGAGTGTTCTCTGTTTTTGAACCGTCATCGAAATCGATAGAACCATCACCACGAACCGTTACGTTTTCTAGCAGTGCATCGCGACGGATTGCATTGTAGATTTCTGGTTCTGCTTCTTTAGATAGACGAATCGTCTTCGCGTAACAACCACCTTCGAAGTTGAAGATACCATCGTCATCCCAACCGTGCTCATCATCACCGATTAGCTCACGCTTAGGATCGGTTGATAGGGTTGTTTTACCTGTACCTGATAGGCCGAAGAATACAGCTACGTCGCCTTCTTCGCCAACGTTTGCACTACAGTGCATTGAAGCAATGCCTTGCAGAGGAAGCAGGTAGTTCATCATTGCGAACATGCCTTTCTTCATCTCACCGCCGTACCAAGTACCACCGATGATTTGAACGCGCTCTGTTAGGTTGAAAGCAACGAAGTTTTCAGAGTTTAGACCCTGCTTTTCCCAGTTAGGGTTCGTTGTTTTAGCACCGTTCATTACCACGAAATCAGGTTCGAACGTTGCTAGCTCTTCGTCAGTTGGACGAATGAACATGTTCTTAACGAAGTGCGCTTGCCACGCTACTTCAGTGATAATACGCACACTTAAACGCGTATCTGGGTTAGCACCACAATAACCGTCGATGACAAACAGGCGCTTGCCAGATAGCTGAGTTGTCACAAGCTCTTTCAGCTCACTCCATACTTCAGTTGTAATCGGTTTGTTGTCATTTTTGCCTTGATCTGACCACCACATGGTATCGCGCGTAGTGTCATCTTTAACAATGTACTTATCTTTTGGTGAGCGGCCAGTAAAGATACCAGTGTCAACCGCAACAGAGCCTAGTTCCGTTACTACGCCTTTTTCGTAGCCTTCCAAACCTGGCAGTGTTTCTTCAACGAATAACTGCTCGTAGCTAGGATTACGAAGAACTTCAGTAACGCCAGTCAGTCCGTGCTTAGTTAGATCAATTTGTGCAGCCTTAGTATGTTCCATAACGGTCATAGGTGCTCCTTGTAGGATATTTTGTAGGGATTTTGTATTAATTTTTTATTGTTATTTGCTCACCATGCTAGCAACGAGGCTCGGGGGAAACAGGGATACAGCTCAAAAAATATCCATATTAACCGTGAGGTTTTAAGCGTCTCGTCACATATTGGCCCGACTAGTCTATCCTGTACGCAAACCTTTGCGCTAGGGGCGAGAACATTATTAATTGATTAAAATTAAGCGGTGATTTTATTACGAGATGTTACGGGCTTTGCGCTATTTTGATCACAAAAAAGGCCAGCTTAGTGCTGACCTTTTTGGGGTAAATTACGTGTTTTTGGTACGCTGTAAATTAATGAACCGTATTGTCGCCTTTATCTGCTGCTTCTGCGTACAGTGCATCAACGTCGCCCTTATCGAACGAGTAGTTTGTGCCACAGTAATCACAGTGAAGCGCAACACTACCTTCCGTACTCAGGATGTCGTAGATCTCCTCTTGAGCAACGGTAATGATAGCGGCACCACTGCGTTCACGAGAACAACCACAGAAGAACTCGACAGGTTGAGGGGTAAACACCTGAACCTTCTCTTGGTTATATAGGCGGTACAACAAATCATTCGCTTCTAGAGAGAATAGTTCTTCGTTTTTAACCGTGTCAGTTAACTGCTCTAGGTGCTCGAAGTCATCTGGCGTACCGGTGCCGTCTGGCATAACCTGCAGCAACATACCTGCAGCGTGTGCTTTGCCTTCATGTTCACCCGTACGTAGCCACAAACGAGTCTTAAGCTGTTCTGAGTTAGCAAAGTAACCTTCAAGAACGTCAGCAAGTGTTTCGCCTTCAAGACCAACGATACCTTGGTAACGCTCACCTTTTTTAGGATCGATAGTGATCACTAGGTGGCCTTTACCTATAAGGTCGTGCAGGCCAGCGTCGTCAGCAATATCACCGTCAAAGCGCGCAACACCACGAATCTTCTGATCGTTATCGCCATTAATAACAGCGAGAGATACTGGACCATCACCTTGCAGTTGCATCGTGATAGAACCTTCAAACTTTAGAGTCGCCGTTAGTAGCGTCGTTGAAACCAGTAGCTCACCCAACAGCTTTTGTACTGGCGCTGGGTATTCCTTGCTAGAAATAATCTGTTGGTATGCTTCGTCCATCTGTACCAATTCACCACGTACTGATAGGTCTTCAAATAGGTAGCGATTTAAAACATTACTTGTAGACATTGGGTCTGCCATTTGGCTATTCCTTCTAGCTTATTGAGTCTTGAACTTAATGATGTCACGACGTTGCTTTTTATCTGGGCGACGTTCTGGTGCTGGACTATGAGCATTCAGTTTGCGTTGTTGTGCAAACTCTTCTCTTTTTGCCAAGCTTTCGGTGGTTTCTTCATAGAGGGTTTGAGCGACTGGCGCCCCGCCACGGTGTGCGGATATTTTCTCTATGGTGACCGTCTTTTCTTCATTCCCTTGGCGCAGGGTAATCACTGCCCCAAGTTCTACGATTTTGCTGGGTTTGCTGCGCTGACCATTATAGTGGACTTTGCCACCATCGACCATGTTGCGAGCAATTGAACGAGTTTTATAAAAGCGTGCTGCCCACAGCCATTTATCGAGTCTGACAGCTTCATTAGTCGTTTTCATATAGGACAGTGCCTTTTCAGTTAGAAATGAATGCGGTTTAACTGTTATTCACAGTATGCAACTTATTTTATTTGATGACGCTTATCACATTTAGTAGAAGCTTATGTGGAGGCGATTGGCTTTTTTTTCAAGGAAGATTACAAAATAGCTCAGGTAATGCCGATTTATAGATTTGCTATGATATAGTTCAGGATCTTATGCTTTTAATAAGCAGGAACAGAATGTATGAACAAAAAAGCTGATAGTTTAGTAGGTTACAGCTTTATTCGTTATAGAAAGGGTTAGGGAACGTGAACTTTTTAGAGCTCAAACTTCGCATGGATAACTCTCCGGTGCTGAGCCGATTTTTAGAGAATGGATTTTTACTCCAGCAGAAACTGAGCCTTGTTCTTTGTTGTGTGTTGATCGCAGCTTCCGCATGGATTTTAGGACAGCTTGCATGGTTTATTGAACCTGCTGAGCAAACCGTCGTGCCATGGGCAGCAACGGCTTCCTCGTCTTCTGCTCCTCAATCGACTCTTGATATCTCTTCTTTACAGCAGAGCAATATGTTTGGTGCTTATAACCCAACCACGCCTGCTGTGGTTGAGCAGCAAGTTATCCAAGATGCGCCAAAGACGCGACTGAACCTCGTTTTAGTGGGTGCAGTAGCCAGTTCAAATCCAAAGCTGAGCTTGGCTGTGATTGCCAATCGCGGCACACAAGCAACCTACGGCATTAATGAAGAGATCGAAGGTACGCGAGCTAAGTTAAAAGCGGTATTAGTCGATCGCGTGATTATTGATAACTCAGGTCGAGACGAAACCCTGATGCTTGAAGGTATTGAGTACAAGCGTTTGTCTGTATCAGCGCCTGCGCCACCTCGTACCTCTTCTTCTGTGCGTGGCAACAACCCAGCTTCTGCAGAAGAGAAGCTTGATGAAATTAAAGCGAAGATAATGAAAGATCCTCAACAAATCTTCCAATATGTTCGACTGTCTCAGGTGAAACGCGACGATAAAGTGATTGGTTATCGTGTGAGCCCTGGCAAAGATTCAGAACTTTTTAACTCTGTTGGGCTCCAAAACGGAGATATTGCCACTCAGTTAAATGGACAAGACCTGACAGACCCTGCTGCTATGGGCAACATATTCCGTTCTATCTCAGAGCTGACAGAGCTAAACCTCGTCGTCGAGAGAGATGGTCAACAACATGAAGTGTTTATTGAATTTTAAAACTTTGCGTCTAACGAAGGACGAAAGTGTAGGAGAAGTACGTGAAGCATTGGTTTAAGAAAAGTGCATGGTTATTGGCAGGAAGCTTAATCTGCACACCCGCAGCCATCGCGAGTGATTTTAGTGCCAGCTTTAAAGGCACTGATATTCAAGAGTTTATTAATATTGTTGGTCGTAACCTTGAGAAGACGATCATCGTTGACCCTTCGGTGCGCGGAAAAATCGATGTACGCAGCTACGACGTACTCAATGAAGAGCAATATTACAGCTTCTTCCTAAACGTATTGGAAGTGTATGGCTACGCGGTTGTCGAAATGGACTCAGGTGTTCTTAAGATCATCAAGGCCAAGGATTCGAAAACATCGGCAATTCCAGTCGTTGGAGACAGTGATACGATCAAAGGCGACAACGTGGTGACACGTGTTGTAACGGTTCGTAATGTCTCGGTGCGTGAACTTTCTCCTCTGCTTCGTCAACTAAACGACAATGCAGGTGCGGGTAACGTTGTGCACTACGACCCAGCCAACATCATCCTTATTACAGGCCGAGCGGCGGTAGTAAACCGTTTAGCTGAAATCATCAAGCGTGTTGACCAAGCGGGTGATAAAGAGATTGAAGTCGTTGAGCTAAAGAATGCCTCTGCGGCAGAAATGGTACGTATTGTTGATGCGTTAAGCAAAACCACAGATGCTAAAAACACACCTGCCTTCCTACAACCTAAATTAGTTGCCGATGAACGTACCAATGCGATTCTTATCTCAGGTGACCCTAAGGTACGTAGCCGTTTAAGAAGGCTGATTGAACAGCTTGATGTTGAAATGGCAACCAAGGGCAATAACCAAGTTATTTACCTTAAATACGCCAAAGCAGAAGATTTAGTTGATGTGCTGAAAGGCGTGTCGGATAACCTGCAATCAGAGAAGCAAACTTCAACTAAAGGCAGTTCATCGCAGCGCAATCAAGTGATGATCTCCGCTCACAGTGACACCAACTCTTTAGTGATTACCGCACAGCCGGACATCATGAATGCGCTACAAGATGTGATCGCACAGTTGGATATTCGTCGTGCTCAAGTATTGATTGAAGCCCTAATTGTCGAGATGGCAGAAGGTGACGGTATTAACCTTGGTGTGCAATGGGGTAACCTTGATACTGGTGCTGTGATTCAGTATGGCAACACTGGTGCGTCAATCGGTGGCGTAATGGTTGGTTTAGAAGAAGCGAAAGACACTGAAACGACCACCGCGGTTTATGACTCTGATGGTAATTTCCAACGTAATGAGACGACCACCGAAAAGGGTGACTACTCAACGTTAGCTTCTGCTCTTTCTGGCGTTAATGGCGCCGCAATGAGTGTCGTCATGGGTGACTGGACCGCCTTGATTAGTGCAGTAGCGACCGATTCAAATTCAAATATCCTATCTTCTCCAAGTATTACCGTGATGGATAACGGTGAGGCTTCATTCATTGTGGGTGAAGAGGTGCCTGTTCTAACCGGTTCTACTGCAGGTTCAAGCAACGACAACCCATTCCAAACGGTTGAACGTAAAGAAGTGGGTATCAAGCTTAAAGTGGTGCCACAAATCAACGAGGGTGATTCGGTTCAACTGCAAATAGAACAAGAAGTCTCTAACGTATTGGGCGCCAATGGTGCAGTTGATGTTCGTTTTGCTAAGCGTCAACTGAACACGTCTGTGATTGTTCAAGACGGTCAAATGCTGGTGCTTGGTGGCTTGATTGACGAGCGAGCACTGGAAAGTGAATCTAAGGTGCCGTTCTTGGGTGATATCCCTGTTCTAGGACACCTGTTCAAATCAACCAGTACTCAGGTTGAGAAAAAGAACTTAATGGTCTTCATCAAACCAACCATTATTCGTGATGGTATGACAGCTGATGGTATCACTCAGCGTAAATACAACTTCATCCGTGCTGAGCAGTTGTACAAGGCTGAGCAAGGACTGAAATTAATGGCAGACGATAACATCCCGGTATTGCCTAAATTTGGTGCCGACATGAATCATCCTGCTGAAATCCAAGCCTTCATCGATCAAATGGAACAAGAATAATGGCTGAATTGGTAGGGGCGGCACGTACTTATCAGCGCTTGCCGTTTAGCTTTGCGAATCGCTACAAGATGGTGTTGGAGTATCAACATCCAGAGCGCGCACCGATACTTTATTATGTTGAGCCACTGAAATCGGCGGCGATCATTGAAGTGAGTCGAGTGGTGAAAAATGGTTTTACGCCACAAGCGATTACTCTCGATGAGTTTGATAAAAAACTGACAGATGCTTATCAGCGTGACTCGTCAGAAGCTCGTCAGCTCATGGAAGACATTGGTGCTGATAGTGATGATTTCTTCTCACTAGCGGAAGAACTGCCTCAAGACGAAGACTTACTTGAATCAGAAGATGATGCACCAATCATCAAGTTAATCAATGCGATGCTGGGTGAGGCGATCAAAGAAGGTGCTTCGGATATACACATCGAAACCTTTGAAAAGTCACTTTGTATCCGTTTCCGAGTTGATGGTGTGCTGCGTGATGTTCTAGCGCCAAGCCGTAAACTGGCTCCGCTATTGGTTTCACGTGTCAAGGTTATGGCTAAACTGGATATTGCAGAAAAACGCGTGCCACAAGATGGCCGTATCTCTCTGCGTATTGGTGGCCGAGCGGTTGATGTTCGTGTTTCAACCATGCCTTCTTCGCACGGTGAGCGTGTGGTAATGCGTCTGTTGGACAAAAACGCCACTCGTCTAGACTTGCACAGTTTAGGTATGACAGCAGAAAACCATGAAAACTTCCGTAAGCTGATTCAGCGCCCACACGGCATTATCTTGGTGACCGGCCCGACAGGTTCAGGTAAATCGACGACCTTGTACGCAGGCCTGCAAGAACTCAACAGCAATGAACGAAACATTTTAACCGTTGAAGACCCAATCGAATTCGATATCGATGGCATTGGTCAAACACAAGTGAACCCTAAGGTTGATATGACCTTTGCGCGTGGTTTACGTGCCATTCTTCGTCAAGATCCTGATGTGGTTATGATTGGTGAGATCCGTGACTTGGAAACCGCAGAGATCGCTGTCCAGGCCTCTTTGACAGGTCACTTAGTTATGTCGACTCTGCATACCAATACTGCAGTCGGTGCGATTACACGTCTGCGTGATATGGGCATTGAACCTTTCTTGATCTCTTCTTCACTGCTGGGTGTTTTGGCTCAGCGCTTGGTTCGTACTTTATGTAACGAATGTAAAGAACCTTATGAAGCGGATAAAGAGCAGAAGAAACTGTTTGGGTTGAAGAAGAAAGAAAGCTTGACGCTTTACCATGCCAAAGGTTGTGAAGAGTGTGGCCATAAGGGTTATCGAGGTCGTACTGGTATTCATGAGCTGTTGATGATTGATGACTCAGTACAAGAGCTGATTCACAGTGAAGCGGGTGAGCAGGCGATTGATAAAGCAATTCGTGGCACAACACCAAGTATTCGAGATGATGGTTTGAGCAAAGTTCTGAAAGGGGTAACTTCCCTCGAAGAAGTGATGCGCGTGACCAAGGAAGTCTAGTATGGCGGCATTTGAATACAAAGCACTGGATGCCAAAGGCAAAAGTAAAAAAGGCTCAATTGAAGCAGATAATGCTCGTCAGGCTCGCCAAAGAATCAAAGAACTTGGCTTGATGCCGGTTGAGATGACCGAGGCTAAAGCAAAAACAGCAAAAGGTGCTCAGCCATCGACTAGCTTTAAACGCGGCATCAGTACACCTGATCTTGCGCTTATTACTCGTCAAATATCAACGCTTGTTCAATCTGGTATGCCGTTGGAAGAGTGCTTGAAAGCCGTTGCCGAACAGTCTGAGAAACCTCGTATTCGCACCATGCTACTCGCGGTGAGATCTAAGGTGACTGAAGGTTATTCGTTAGCAGATAGCTTGTCTGATTATCCCCATATCTTCGATGAGCTGTTCAGAGCCATGGTTGCTGCTGGTGAGAAGTCAGGACACCTCGATGCGGTATTGGAACGTTTGGCTGACTACGCAGAAAACCGTCAGAAGATGCGTTCTAAGTTGCTGCAAGCGATGATCTACCCAATAGTGCTGGTGGTGTTTGCGGTGACGATTGTGTCGTTCCTACTGGCAACGGTAGTGCCTAAGATCGTTGAGCCTATTATCCAAATGGGACAAGAGCTTCCTCAGTCGACACAATTTTTATTAGCATCGAGTGAATTTATCCAGAATTGGGGCATCCAATTACTGGTGTTGACCATTGGTGTGATTGCGTTGGTTAAGACTGCGCTGAAAAAGCCGGGCGTTCGCATGAGCTGGGATCGCAAATTATTGAGCATCCCGTTGATCGGCAAGATAGCGAAAGGGATCAACACCTCTCGCTTTGCACGAACACTTTCTATCTGTACCTCTAGTGCGATTCCTATCCTTGAAGGGATGAAGGTCGCGGTAGATGTGATGTCGAATCATCACGTGAAACAACAAGTATTACAGGCATCAGATAGCGTTAGAGAAGGGGCAAGCCTGCGTAAAGCGCTTGATCAAACCAAACTTTTTCCCCCGATGATGCTGCATATGATCGCCAGTGGTGAGCAGAGTGGCCAATTGGAACAGATGCTGACAAGAGCGGCAGACAACCAAGATCAAAGCTTTGAATCGACGGTCAATATCGCGTTAGGCATTTTTACCCCAGCGCTTATTGCGTTGATGGCTGGCTTAGTGCTGTTTATCGTGATGGCGACGCTGATGCCAATGCTTGAAATGAACAATTTAATGAGTGGTTAACCTGCTGCTCATCAGACGTTAGTTTTTGGATTATCGAGAAGAAGGACATCATTCCCCTTAACTCGCTATCTGTAATTTGGAGAAAATAATGAAAAATAAAATGAAAAAACAATCAGGCTTTACCCTATTAGAAGTCATGGTTGTTGTCGTTATCCTTGGTGTTCTAGCAAGTTTTGTTGTACCTAACCTGTTGGGCAACAAAGAGAAGGCTGACCAACAAAAAGCCATCACTGATATCGTGGCGCTAGAGAACGCGCTCGACATGTACAAACTGGATAACAGCGTTTACCCAACAACGGATCAAGGCCTTGACGGGTTGGTGACAAAGCCAAGCAGCCCTGAGCCTCGTAACTACCGAGACGGCGGTTACATCAAGCGTCTACCTAACGACCCATGGGGCAATGAGTACCAATACCTAAGCCCTGGCGATAACGGCACAATTGATATCTTTACTCTTGGCGCAGATGGTCAAGAAGGTGGTGAAGGTATTGCTGCGGATATTGGCAACTGGAACATGCAGGACTTCCAATAAGCTTCGGCTTGTTGTCGGTTGATACGTTCCTGTTGTTTGATTCGTTATTGTCGCTTGATACGTCATTGTCGCTTGATACGTTATTGATGGTAGTACGCAAAAAATGGAGTCTACAAGGTGAAAACTAAGCAAACACAGCCAGGTTTCACCTTGATTGAGATTCTTTTGGTGTTGGTATTACTGTCAGTATCGGCGGTCGCGGTGATCTCGACCATCCCTACCAATAGCAAAGATGTTGCTAAAAAATACGCTCAAAGCTTTTATCAGCGAATTCAGCTACTCAATGAAGAGGCTATTTTGAGTGGCTTAGATTTTGGTGTTCGTGTTGATGAAAAAAAATCGACTTACGTTCTGATGACTTTGAAGTCTGATGGCTGGCAAGAAACGGAGTTCGAAAAGATCCCTTCTTCAACTGAATTACCGGAAGAACTGGCACTGTCGCTGACATTAGGTGGTGGCGCGTGGGAAGACGATGAGCGTCTTTTTAATCCGGGAAGCTTATTTGATGAAGACATGTTTGCGGATCTGGAAGAGGAAAAGAAGCCCAAGCCACCACAGGTCTACATCTTGTCGAGTGCTGAAATGACGCCATTTGTACTGTCGTTTTACCCAAACACGGGTGACACAATACAAGATGGTTGGCGCATTCGAGTATTGGATAATGGTGAGATTCGACTGCTAGAGCCGGGAGAAGAAGATGAAGAAGAATAACCGTTCTCCTTATCGTTCTCGAGGAATGACTCTGCTTGAAGTATTGGTTGCGCTGGCTATCTTCGCTACGGCGGCGATCAGTGTGATTCGTGCTGTCACCCAGCACATCAATACGCTCAGTTATCTCGAAGAAAAAACCTTCGCGGCGATGGTCGTTGATAATCAAATGGCCCTAGTCATGCTACATCCTGAGAAGCTTAAAAAAGCGCAGGGCACGCAAGAGTTAGCCGGAAGAGAGTGGTTCTGGAAGATTACCCCTATCGATACCAGCGATGATTTATTAAAGGCGTTTGATGTGAGTGCGGCAACCAGTAAGAAAGCGTCTCCAGTCGTTACGGTGCGCAGTTATGTGGTTAATTAAGAGAATGTGGTCAATTAAGAGCATGTTATTAATTAAGAACAGCTCGCTAACTAAGAGCGTGTCGCTAACTAAGAGCATGTCGGAAAATAAGCGTACGCCGCGTAAACAAGGTCTACCTTCAAAAGGGAGAGGCTTTACCTTAATTGAAGTCTTGGTCTCGATTGCTATCTTTGCCACGCTAAGTATGGCGGCTTATCAGGTGGTTAATCAGGTGCAGCGAAGCAACGAGATCTCTATTGAGCGCAGTGCTCGTTTGAACCAACTGCAACGCAGTTTAGTCATTTTAGATAATGATTTTCGCCAGATGGCGGTGCGAAAATTTCGTACCAACGGTGAAGAAGCATCATCTAAGCTGATCTTAATGAAAGAGTATTTATTGGACTCCGACAGTGTAGGCATCATGTTTACTCGTCTAGGTTGGCACAACCCACAACAGCAGTTTCCTCGCGGTGAAGTCACGAAGGTTGGCTACCGTATTAAAGAAGAAACACTTGAGCGTGTATGGTGGCGTTATCCCGATACCCCTGCAGGCCAAGAAGGTGTGATTACCCCTCTGCTTGATGATGTTGAAAGCTTGGAATTCGAGTTTTATGACGGAAGCCGCTGGGGGAAAGAGTGGCAAACCGATAAGTCCCTGCCGAAAGCAGTGAGGCTCAAGCTGACACTAAAAGACTATGGTGAGATAGAGCGTGTTTATCTCACTCCCGGTGGCACCCTAGATCAGGCCGATGATTCTTCAAACAGTGACTCTTCAGGCAGTAGTGAGGGGAATAATGACTCATCGAACTAATAAGCGTTTAGTGACAAGGTCAGCCTTGGGACGTAAACAACGTGGTGTCGCGCTGATCATTATTTTAATGCTACTGGCGATCATGGCCACCATTGCTGGCAGCATGTCTGAACGTCTGTTTACTCAATTCAAGCGCGTTGGTAATCAGTTGAATTATCAACAGGCTTACTGGTATAGCATTGGTGTGGAAGCGCTTGTGCAAGACGGTATTAGGCAAAGTTACAAAGACAGTGATACCGTGAATCTAAGCCAACCATGGGCGTTAGAAGAGCAGGTATACCCATTGGATTATGGCCAAGTTAAGGGCCGCATTGTTGATGCTCAGGCATGTTTTAATCTTAATGCCTTAGCCGGAGTGGCGACCACTTCAAGTAACCAGACTCCTTATTTAATCACGGTTTGGCAAACCTTATTGGAAAACCAAGACGTTGAGCCTTATCAGGCTGAGGTTATCGCAAATTCAACGTGGGAATTTGTTGATGCGGATACACGAACCACCTCTTCGTCTGGCGTAGAAGACAGCACCTATGAAGCGATGAAGCCCTCTTATTTGGCGGTGAATGGCTTAATGGCCGATGAATCGGAGCTACGAGCGGTTTATCAGGTCACTGGTGAAGTGATGAATAAGGTTCGTCCCCTTGTTTGTGCTCTGCCAACTGATGATTTCCGTTTGAACGTGAATACACTCACGGAAAAGCAAGCGCCTTTATTGGAAGCGATGTTTGCGCCAGGCTTAAGTGAATCGGATGCCAAACAGCTGATAGACAAACGCCCATTTGATGGCTGGGATACGGTGGATGCTTTCATGGCTGAGCCTGCCATTGTTGGTGTGAGTGCCGAAGTCAGCAAGAAAGCGAAAGCATATTTAACTGTAGATAGCGCCTATTTTGAGCTAGATGCAGAGGTATTAGTTGAGCTGTCACGTGTACGTATACGGACGCTTTTCTATAGTAGTAATCGAGAAACAGTGACGGTAGTACGCCGTCGTTTTGGAGGAATCAGTGAGCGAGTTTCTGACCGTTCGACTGAGTAGCGAACCACAAAGCCCTGTGCAGTGGTTAGTTTGGTCGACAAGCCAACAAGAAGTGATAGCGAGCGGTGAACTGTCTAGCTGGGAACAGCTTGACGAGTTAACGCCTTACGCTGAAAAGCGCAGCTGTATCGCTTTATTGCCGGGAAGTGAATGCTTAATTAAGCGTGTTGAGATCCCTAAAGGTGCTGCTCGCCAGTTTGATTCTATGCTGCCGTTCTTATTAGAAGACGAAGTCGCACAAGATATCGAAGACTTACACCTGACCATTTTAGATAAAGATGCCACTCACGCTACCGTGTGTGGTGTGGATCGTGAATGGTTAAAACAATCTTTAGACCTGTTTCGCGAAGCCAATATAATCTTCCGTAAGGTGCTACCAGATACACTAGCCGTGCCTTTGGAAGATCAAGGCATCAGTGCATTACAGATCGACCAACATTGGTTATTACGTCAAGGTAACTATCAAGCCGTATCAATCAGCGAAGCATGGTTACCGATGTTTTTGCAAAGTGATTGGGTTGCTGCTGGTGAGGAAGAGCAAGCGACGACTATCTTCAGCTATACCGCGATGCCGAGCGACGACGTTCAACAGCAAAGCGGTCTCGAGTGGCAAGCAAAGCCTGCGGAATTGGTGATGTCTTTATTGAGTCAGCAAGCGATCGCAAGCGGCGTAAATTTACTGACTGGCACCTTTAAAACCAAATCTTCATTCAGTAAATATTGGCGTGTTTGGCAGAAAGTGGCGATTGCTGCTTGTTTGCTGGTGGCCGTGATTGTGACTCAGCAAGTGTTGAAGGTTCAGCAATACGAAGCGCAAGCACAAGCCTACCGCATGGAGAGTGAGCGTATCTTTAGAGCTGTGCTGCCTGGCAAACAACGCATTCCGACCGTGAGTTACCTCAAGCGTCAGATGAATGATGAAGCTAAGAAATACGGTGGTTCAGGCGAAGGTGATTCTTTACTTGGTTGGTTAGCTTTGCTGCCTGAAACCTTAGGGCAAGTGAAGACGATCGAAGTTGAAAGCATTCGCTACGATGGCAACCGTTCTGAGGTTCGACTGCAGGCTAAAAGTTCTGACTTCCAACACTTTGAGACCGCAAGGGTGAAGCTCGAAGAGAAGTTTGTCGTTGAGCAAGGGCCATTGAACCGTAATGGCGATGCCGTATTTGGCAGTTTTACTCTTAAACCCCATCAATAACCTGCGTAAGGAGATCAGTGATGAGAAATATGATTGAACCACTCCAAGCGTGGTGGACTTCAATAAGTCAGCGGGAACAACGATTAGTTATTGGTTGTTCTATTTTATTGATACTGGGTGTTGTCTATTGGGGATTAATACAACCACTTAGCCAACGAGCCGAGCTTGCACAAAGCCGCATTCAAAGTGAGAAGCAACTTCTGGCTTGGGTAACCGACAAAGCCAATCAAGTGGTTGAACTACGAGGCAGTGGTGGCATCAGTGCAAGTCAGCCTTTGAACCAATCTGTGCCTGCTTCTATGCGCCGTTTTAACATCGAGCTGATACGCGTGCAACCACGCGGTGAGATGCTGCAAGTTTGGATTAAGCCTGTGCCATTTAATAAGTTCGTTGACTGGCTGACATACCTGAAAGAAAAGCAGGGTGTTGAGGTTGAGTTTATGGATATTGATCGCTCTGATAGCCCTGGGGTTATTGAGATCAACCGACTACAGTTTAAACGAGGTTAATGTGAAACGCGGTTTATCTTTCAAATATGGCCTGTTATTCAGCGTCATTTTTATCGTTTTTTTCTCGGTAAGCTTGTTGCTGCATTTGCCTGCCGCTTTTGCTCTCAAGCATGCACCCGTCGTGCGTGGTTTAAGCATTGAAGGCGTTGAGGGCACCGTTTGGCAAGGTCGCGCTAACAATATCGCGTGGCAGCGTGTCAATTACGGCTCAGTGCAGTGGGACTTCCAGTTCTCGAAACTATTCCAAGCCAAAGCAGAACTTGCGGTTCGCTTTGGCCGTAACAGCGACATGAACTTATCCGGTAAAGGACGTGTCGGGTATAGCATGAGCGGTGTTTACGCGGAAAACTTAGTGGCATCAATGCCAGCCAGCAACGTGATGAAATATGCGCCTGCTATCCCAGTGCCAGTGTCTATTGCCGGACAAGTTGAACTTACAATCAAACATGCTGTTCATGCGCAACCTTGGTGCCAATCGGGCGAAGGTACGCTTGCTTGGTCTGGTGCAGCTGTCGACTCGCCAGTGGGTTCGTTAGATCTTGGCCCTGTGATTGCGGATATTACTTGTGAAGACAGTACTATTGCAGCCAAAGGCGCTCAGAAGAGCGTTCAAGTGGACAGTGAGTTCTCGGCGAGCGTAACGCCGAACCAACGCTACACTTCGGCGGCATGGTTTAAGCCGGGCGCTGAATTTCCACCAGCGATGCAGAGCCAACTTAAGTGGTTGGGCAATCCTGATAGCCAAGGTAAATACCAATTTACTTATCAAGGCCGCTTTTAGCCCGGTATCTACTT
>Ga0310124_10000148_pt1 | contig 44735 bp, 44 predicted proteins | sample CB11b_AW_Bot5_MG_FD_203507 | JGI IMG/M metagenome (GOLD analysis project Ga0310124, IMG submission 203507) | Marine microbial communities from Western Arctic Ocean, Canada - CB11b_AW_Bot5 | ecosystem: Environmental > Aquatic > Marine > Oceanic | place: Canada: Western Arctic Ocean | collected... | reverse complement strand
CTAGAATGAACAGCAAGAGTAAAGTGTTATTATCAGACATAAAATCATTCCGAATTAGATTAACTAGAGTTCACAAGTACTTTAAAAATGGGAATTGTGGTTGCAACGGACTTGGAACCAAAATTGACAAATTTAGTATCGATGATTTGGCTAAATCAGAAAACAAAGATGATAATATTTGTAATCGAAATCATTCAGAATTTACTCGCTATAAAAAGAGAGTTTATACATTAGAGGTAGGTAGGTAGCGTGAACTATAACAACGAATATTACGTAATGACTCCCAACTTTGACATGGTAGGGTTTAAAGTGATTCCAACAGAATCAACAGCTTTAAGACGGTTTCATTATCGAAAACAAATTTACGGTGAGCCAGCTCTGCGTTTTTATAGTAAAGGTAATAAGATTATTGATAATACAATGCCTATGCTGTTTTGCACTCCCAGTGTCATAATATCTGAATCATTAAAAGAGTTAATTGATGACAATATTTATGGAGGGAGTTTATACCCCGTTATAATAAATGACGAATGTGATAATTACTTTTTGATTAACATCTATGAAGAGTTAGATTGTTGGGATAGAAGTAAATCAACCTACGAACAACAGGATCCTGATGAAGATCCCCACGTTATTAACTATCATTTGGACGTCGACGTTTTAGATAAAATAAAAGAGTCAGAACGGTTAATATTTAAAATGGGGGGGGATGACTTATCTCCTTTCATTGTTCATGAAAAAATAAAAAGAAAAATAGAAAAAAAAGTACCTTACGTAAATTTCTTTTCATTAGAAACATATCAACTTGGCGACGAGTATTAATTCTTAATTCGAAAATAATCTTTGTATTCATATGTTTAGAGAGCGCCCGGGGCGATTTTCATCTAGTTTGTGTTGCAATTTTCGAGTTAATCGAACAAAACGCCTTCTGATGTTTGCTTAACGACAGTCTGTAAACCTGTTGTTCCTATTCATTATGGTAACAATGCAAAGTCCGTCGATTTAGCGGGAGGCACCACTACCGTTTCTATGGATGGTGGTAACAGCATCGCTATTAAAGGCAGTAAATTCAGCGCCAGTACTGGCGATGCAGGTGGTGATAAAAAGGGCGTAGCCTCAGGCACTATTGAAGCCGAGGCCGAATTCATATCAGCTTCTCCTACCGTTAAGTTCGAAGGTGTCGGTGTATGCCGCCTTTCTGATCAAATGACCATGAATAAAGCCAACACCATGTGTTTAGGCGGAGCCCAAAACCCTTCGGTTTCTGTGACAGAAGAGCAAGAAGGGACGTATACGGTTGATCTGTTTCTTTCTTATTTTGATGGGGAACCTGTCCAAGGGGCTACATATAAATTGCTCGATCAGACTAGCGCTACTTTTGAAGGATCCACCTTCTAGGGGCTTGTTCATCCTTGATATATAACGGTGGGTTGCGGCTGCTAAATGACTCAAATAAGTATCGGAAACAGTGCCATGGTTACCATAACGTTTGATTGCAGAAACGGCGATGTATCGTTGTGTATCTATAAAAGATATTATTTGTTCTGAGATGAATAAAAAGCCGCTATATCTCTCAAGTCTTGATCATCGAGCTTACTGAGTTGTGCTCGCATCATTTCTGCGTAAGCGCCTTGTCTATCTCCGCTTTGGTAAGCTTTCATCGTGTTATAGAGGTAAGTTGAATCTTGACCCGAAAGTTTGGGGTAATCAGTGTTACTTGTTTCACCCGTGGGGCTATGGCAGAAAACGCAACTTGGTGATTTCATTTTACCCAGTTCAGGATCGCCAAAATCAAAGGCATGAAGGCTAGGGGAAAGAGTGAGTAATAGTAAAGCGAAGGATTGATGAGTCATGTTTTTACTCCAGTTAAAAACATAACAATAAGGCTTACCCTAAGGGGAAGCTCAAGTCTGAATTGCTATAGATGCTAATGGTGTTAACAGTTAAAGCGTACTTTTTGCTCTGTTAGGTAAGTAGAGGGGCTGCAGAAGTGATGTTTCCGAGAGTTGACAAATTCGACTCGTATTTTAGAGGGCGGGATGTTTTTCTACTTTTTAAAGTGTGATTAAACCACAGACGATTCGATTTAAACTTCGTTTATTGCCCTGACAGTGATTCTATGAGGAACTGAATAATATCAGGTCACCTTTCAAGGGCTTAAATTCTAATACGTCAGTTTGAAAAAGAACTGCAATCGGCATTTTTATATTTATGTTCATAATTTCAACTATATGTCTGGTTGTATAATAGTCTCTAAACTATTGATAAAATGTGCTTTTCTTATCGCTTCTTTTCGATTGGTGACATTTATTTTTTTGTATATGTTGTATACGTGCGTTTTTACCGTACTTTCTGAAATAAATAGTTCGCTTGATATCTCTAGATTTGAATCTCCTCTGACAACTCGTTTAAAAATCTGAGCCTCTCTTTTCGTCAGGTTAGACAATATTACCTGAGACTTGAAAGTATAAGAGCACGCATTGGATAAAATATGTGACATTAACTTCCTAGGTAGCCATAGATCGTCATCACATACTGTTTTTAAACAACGTGTAAGGTGTTCAATAGGAGCATCTTGATAAATCATCCCCTTTATATTAAACAGGTTGAATAACTGCATTACGGTAATACTCTGTCCGGTAATATCTGAGGGAACGTCATAGACTACCCATTTACTGGACTCTATTTTTGATAAGATGATGTTGATATCTTCGATATTTTCCAAGAGTAAGTAGCTAATGAGAACGACATCGAACGTTTTATGATTACGAGAGCGCTCAATGCTTAAAATACATTCCCTGCTAAAAGAAAAATCACTGTATTTCCCTATTTCTCGTTGAATAAACTGGTTGTTAATACCGTTGTCACCTACCAGGAGTATGTGCTTTAAATTATTTTTATTTTCATACATAATTTACTCCGAAACTGAAAAATCACGTTTGATTGTATGATGATGGATTTTATATAATTGAGTTGCATATCTCATTTTTTATATAATTGCATAATTATGGTTGTTGTGAAAGTTGGGGTTCGATAGAAATTTGTAATGTATCGTCATATTGTCCTCCTGGTTTGTTCTCTGTCTCACCGATGACAAAACTCAAAGGAATAGGCTGACCAATCGTAGCGGAAAGACGTTGAATTCTTGCGTCAAGTTGTTCAAGGTTTACTCTGTCGTTTTCGAGGGAAAGTTGGTATGGAATGTCCCATTTTGCCTCATTAGATTCATGACGTAGCATTCCTTGATGGGATGATTCCAAAACGATGGTATAAGCTGTATTGCTTTGAACCCATAGGTTAGGTGCGGAACGAATAACCTTGTTGGAATATAAAGTCCCTAGATCAAGGTCATAATGTTGTTGGGTCAATCCATAAAAATGAATTTTTGCAGCAGGCGGAACGTTAACAGATACCGGGAGTGAACTAGGGCTAATTTCTATTTGTTTACTATTTGAGGTATAAGAAGGCGAGACTTCCAATAACCCTCGATAGGTTCCTGACGCTAACCATTGTTTACTTGGGAAACGCATTTGTATCGTTGCCGAAGGTTGGTTTTCGGTTAATGATAAGTGCCATTGATTAGCCACTGACATACCAATCTGCCCACTCCATTCAAAGCCGATTTTTGCTTGGTTTACCCCTTTTAACGATCGACTTGTATCGTTAAGTTGTAAAATTAAGTCTAATTTGCAGGGTTCGCCAATTATGATCGCATCTATACGATAAGTGTTTATTGTTGCGAACGTTCCTGCGCTGAAAACATCATATTGTGATTTCGATGAGACGGGTTGAATAGCCAAGGCACTGGCTTCACACGCCAATGCCGAAGGTACATGGCTTATGGCGATGAGGAACAAGGCTCCCCAAAGAACTTGTTTATTCCACATAAACATCTCCTAGTCTTATCAAGTTGTCACTGCGTTCACTGAGGGTAATGATGACTGATTCTTGTTCTTTGGTGTCGAGTACCAATTGATATTTCCCCGGCTTTAATCCAGAGATTGCGAATATGCCGTTACGATTGGTAAAGAAATCAATCGGCAACTGTTTTGCCTCACCAAGGTAATGTGCTACACCAGCGACAAGTGAAATAGGGTTGTTACTTTGACGATCGAATAGCTTGCCAATAACAGTTAATACAGCATCCGATCCGATCTGTAGCTGGAATCCCCGTTTATAACCAGGCTTAATCCAAAAAGCACCATCACCTAAGTCATACCCTGGCGGCAAGTTATCGACCTCGTAACCGACTACTTGGCCATTATAAGCAACAAGGTCAGGAACCATGGCACTTGCACCTCCTTTAAGGTAAACGCGTGCGTACTCACCATCTTTTGTTGGGTCGACAGCCACGTCATTTTTTGCGAGGCTTTCGTGCTTGCTAACAATAGCAAAGGCTTCGCGCACCGGCCTGCCGATCGTCACAGATGAACCTGCAAAAGCGAGGGCACTACTTATCGTCACATCAGTACTGTGATTTCGTGTTTCACCACTAATGTCTTCAAGCCGCGAAGCGTGGGTCGCGTTTAATTCATAACGGTTAGCCGTGTAGTTAATACCAGCATCCATATCGGCATCCGTTTCTTCGTTAGTAATGACACTCGCAAACGCCGACATCCCCCCTGTGTTACCAATATTATTCTGATAGCTGTAATCTAAGGCTGCTTCATTAAGCTCTGTGGTGTAACGACCGACTACACGAGTTTGTCGACTAAGAGGCCAGCTTATGGTGACAGTAGTGCTGATATCATCGGCTTCGGTTGCGTTATGCCGATAGTTAACGCGTGCACTCCAGGTGGCGGGAGTATCAAACAGTCCGTCTGATAAACTCGGGCTAATCAGCCAATAATCGTTTTCTTTGTCTACTCCCGAGCGATAATTGAGGGTCATGGCGGCACGTAAAGACTGACCAAGGTAAATGGAGCTGAATGCAGACACATAATGAGTGGTTAAGTTGATATCGATATCGGAAGCATCAAACCCTGAGACCCCAGTAAAATTGTTGGCCAGATATTCATAACTCACACTCAGTTGTGGGGACAGCGTGTTCGTATTGGAAAACTCCGCATCGAACGCAAATTTGTAAGCGTCGCCAGTTCCAAATGTAGGGTGTTCGCTACGCGAAGCATTGAGTTCAGTCACGCCCCATGTAGAAGCGAATAACGCGGTGGCACCATATTGGTAAAGCTCTTCACGGGTTTGGAAGTTGGTACCTAACGTTAACCAAGGATTAATACCCACATCGATATAACCATGGAAAATACGCTCGTTGGTTAGGTATTCTAGTTGTCCATTTTGTAATTCAGAAGGTGCTCCATACATGACGCTATATTCAAACTCACCGCTATTGAGCAAGTCGTTCCCGGTCGCAACAGAGAACTCGATGCGTTCTTCATTCCCGGAGCGGTCGGTGATGACGAGTACAATATCATTGCTACCTTGCGCTAGAGGTATGTCACTAAGGTTATAGCTGCCAGCGCCTAACGTTAATCGCTGGACTGCAATCCCATCTATATAGACATCGACATTTGAAGCTCTTTGAAGAGTGAATGATTGATTGGCCCGTGGTCGAGCGTTTCTGGTTGGAATGAGTGTGAAATCTCGAGTTAAGCCAATACCAAGTATGTCGGTGCTGTCCTGAAAAGATTGACCACTGTTGTACATATCGCCGAGCACAAGTCGTGTGCCTTGTTCTGCAAAGTCAATATTAAGACGAGATCCTTCTCTTACGTATCGCGAATCTTGTGATGAACTGTTTTCTAAATAGGATTCATATTCAAAGTTTAGAAAACCAATGTTAAGTGCTGAGTCAAACTGACTGCGATAGAGGTCCTGCCTTGACGAATTCTGATCGACATATTGGCTCTCATTAGCCGAAAGGGCAAAGTTAACGTATCCACTAAGCAAACTTGGCTCGGCATAGTTATAAAAATCATCTGCACCGTTCATAGACAATTGCTGGGTTAAGCTAAATTCAGGCGGTACTGTCACGATGCATTCTAATGAAGAAAAATCGAAACTAAGACCTAATCCTACGCTCTCAAAATGGTGCTGAGACAGTATCTTATCGTCTGTTGTGTCATTGAGTTTCCCAATACCTTCTTGAGTTACGACGGACGAAAGGAGAGAAAGCGTACTTTCCTTCGGCAACAAGATTTCATTGTTTGCGGTAATGATGATGTCCGCTTCCCCAAGTATGGTGTCACTTATTCTTAACAAAGAGGTAAGTTGAATATCTCGTCCTGTTGGGTTCAAGATCATTTCTTGACCCCAAGCAGCAGGGCTTAAGGCAGCAAAATAAAAAAGTACTAATCCCAAGACATACAAAACTTGCCATATCTTGTGATAGGTTTCAGTTTTCATGCCCATGGTAAGTGCCCACTGGTAAATAATTTAAAGAAGAAGGCAAAGTAATAATGGAGCGTGGTGGAATAAACTGTTCACCTAAAGCCTCATGTACTTTTTGGCTCTGAGATTCGAGCCCCGCAAAATGAAGTAACGATGTATAGGTAAATCGCGACCCAGAATTAGTGAGTGTTAGTTTACCTTGTTCATCTATGTGTAATTTCACGTCAGGCTCTAAAGAGGATGAGTGAATGTGTAACAACGCATTGTAGTGAACTTGTAAGTTGATACCGGTTGTTAAGCCGATGGGTTTGTCTATTCTCGCGTTGTTCTGGCCAATATTCACGGTACTGAAGCGAACGAAGTAACTCTGGGAGGTTTCGAGTGATCGGTTTCCCAACCACTGTATGCGGAATACTTGGCGTGCACCGGGTGCCAACATTGCGGCTGGTGGAAACACAAACATCTCTTCACTCGATAGATCTGATGTTTGGAACGTGCCATCAGATAAGAAGTTCAAACGACGAACGTTAGCTTCGAGTGGGAGAGCTTGTGTTGAATTGTTAGTGACAACCAGTTGCGATGTTGCCCGGTGATCTGTGTTGAGCTCGATGACGGTTGGAAACAATGTTATGCCAAACGTTTGTGCACACAGAAAGCAATAAATGAGCCCACCCAAAATATAACGTCTCATTGCTATTGATCCTGCTCTATTTCAATCGACAGGGTATTCACGTCATAATTTTTAAGAGGCTGCATTTCGAAAAAGCGAGTGGAGTAGGGAAGGACCAAAGTACCCGGAATACGTTTAGCGATTTCTACGCCTTTTAAATAGGTTGAATTTTTACCATCAGATATCTTCCATGTTGTATTGGTTAATCGACCATAACTATTACCACTGTTAAGTACTTCCAGAACCCATTTGTTCTTTTTGTCATTTTGCTCGATGCTTTTAATTTCTAGCTGGGAAGCTGTGTTCTGAGGTCGTACGTTGATAAGCGTATTAAACTGAAGTAAAAGACTTACTTGCCCTTGATTACTGCTCGCTCTTTGAACTTTTACTTGCTTAACAGCAATGCGATACGCTTTAGATTCTGTGATGGAAGGATCGCCCAAATACCGCACCATAATGGATTGCGATCGTCCAGGTTCTATTATTGCGGTCACCGGTATCACTAATAGCTCGTCATCTGCAGGCGTCGTGGTCTCTTTGCCATATTCGTTCATGGTCATAAATACTGGAGACAATTCAACCGTGAGTGGTTCGGTGGAAGAATTTTCAACCCTCATGGTCATTTGAGCTCTTTTGCCAAGCGGTGTCATTTCCATAGACATCGGTTCGACTTTGAACGCATGAGCGGACAGACAAGTGAATGACAATAGGAAAAGAACGATCCATTTATGCATGATCCATTTATACATAGCGAAGAGCTCCAAATTAAACTTATGTCGTTGATATTGATATTGATATTGATATTGATATCGAGATTAAGTCGGAGGCCAAATAATAGCCCCCGACTTATTAACCTCTAATTTGAGGTGATATTTACGGTTAATGTATCTGAGTAGCCACCAGCCCACGGGGAGGTTTCTGTCGTCACAATATCAATAGATGCGGCAACACCTGTCGCTAATGCTCCAGAACCGCCATAAGAATTACTGACTGAAACGTCATTTAGACCTGGGCCCCCAGGTGCATTAAGCGTGAAAGCAGCTAAACCTGAAGGATTAAATGTTGCATCGTAGGTAAGAGCGTAGTCTTCGCTATCGTCTGACTCTAGACCACCTTCAGCACTTGTCAGTGTCACAGTTGCACCATCGACGTCATTACACTTCATGTTAAGACCACTAACAGAAAGGTTTTGAATTTGAGATACGTTACCGAAGTCCATCAGTTGCGTTGAAAGACCAGTAACTTCACATACAGGTGAAACAAAACCAACTAACTGGACATCACCAGGAGCGGCTTGGACTTGAGCACCAAAAATAGCAGTGACTGTTGCTGCGTAGAGTGTTAGCTTTTTCATTAGAAATTCCTTTATCTTAAATGATTGGCTCGAATACTGCTGAGCGTTTGTTGTTCTGCAGATACATTGCAGAGTTTTCACTTTGTCACGCTATGAATCGAAGGGTAAACTTCGATCTCAATAACGTCTTGATAATAACCTGCGAAACGCAAGCTATTTTCGAGTGCTACCCTAAGGCTCCCATGTTGAGCGAAAGGAATAACACCAGAACTGTTTATCATTACCGGTGAAGTAAGTTGGCTGCTGTGCCTACTTTCATAAAGACGAATTTCGTCTATTTGTAATGACAAATTGTAACTCTCAATAATATCAACTCCTTGGTGTTGATATTTTAAGCCTCCATATTTTGAGTTGATCGTTATACCCAACGGACGGTTACAATACATATTAAAAGGCAGCGATTGCACATCACGGTGTTCCGTAAAATTCATAATGTTGCCAGAGAAAAAGTTTATTTCGCATCGATCTTTGATCTGACCACTAATTCCTAACGTTAAGTTGTTAGCGCTAGCATAGAATGAAAGTGACAGACTAAAAATTAACACGGAGACGATGAAGTTATGAAGAATCCGAAATACTCTAACCATAATTTCACCTCTCACTGATTGAATGTAACTTGTTGCTTAACTTTCAAAACTATAAGTGCTTTAAAAAATGGTGAAGTAGTAAAAAAAGTTTATTATTTAGGAGAAGTATGAGTTTTAGTATGATTTTAAGCAGAGAGGTAGAAGCAAAATTATTAGAGAATAATTTAATATTCAATTAGATAGGTTGGTTTTACTCAATGCTAGTATTAACGGAGGTTTTTTATTTAATTGATTAAAATAGGACTATGGTCTACACGGACGTTTTGGGTTTTTTGATGGGTTACTGTCATCATGAATGTGACAGCATTATTAACGAAAACACTAATTTGATTATTTAATTTATAAGTTGATTGTAGCGATTCTAAATTGTAATAATGGACAGCGACTATCTACTATTTCTTTATTGAAATTAGTTCTTTACAAGAATCTATTAGGATTGATGTGTTCTATTTTTAATTACCGTCTGCGTGGTGATTAAACACTTTAAGTTATTATGACTAAGTCAATTACCTTTAGTGACAATACAATGCAGATAAGCCATTAATATAAATTAAACTTAAACAATAATTTAATGTTTAAATGTGAGAATAATTCTCAGAAGGTATTCTCATAGGCCAAAACGAGATCGCGTTCTGTTCCAGTCAATCAAGTGTGTTTATGAGAAAACTAGCAGGTGTCAAAGGCTATTTGGGCTGTGGAGTTGGTTAATGATTTTGCTCAAAAATAAAGCTTCCCATAGGGGAAGCTCAAATCTCAATTGCTATAGAGGCTAATCTCGTCAAGAGCTAAAGCGCATTTTCTAGCTTTATTAGGAAAGTAACGATGTCTTCTGAACTGATATCTTTATGGGTAACAAAACGTACTGGATTACCAGGCGACATAGTAATGTCTTGCTCACTTAACTCGCTTGCGATGCGGTTGATATCAACAGACTCATCTAACTTAGCAAATACGATGTTCGTTTGAATGAAATCAGGGTTAACCGAGAAGCCTTCTAGTTTGCTTAGGCCAATCGCTAGGTTTTTCGCGTTCTCGTGGTCAGTTTTGAGTTGAGCAACGTTTTCAGTCAACGCCATCTTACCTGCTGCAGCAAGAATGCCGGCTTGACGCATACCGCCACCGACCATTTTACGTAAACGACGTGCTTTGGCGATGTAATCTTTGCTTCCAAGCAGCAATGAGCCAATAGGCGCGCCTAAGCCCTTTGATAGACAAATCGTCATAGAGTCAAAGTGTTGTGCGATTTCTTTAATATGGACATCCAGTGCAGCAGCAGCGTTATAAACACGCGCACCGTCGAGGTGCATTTGAAGGCCGTGTTGGTTTACGAACTCACGAGCTTCTGCCAAGTACGACATTGGCAGTACTTTACCATTAATGGTGTTTTCTAAGCTCAGAAGCTTGGTGCGAGCGAAATGGCTGTCGTCAGGTTTAATTGCAGCAGCAAGCTTTTTAAAATCAAGTGTGCCGTCTGGGTTGTTTTCAATTGGCTGAGGTTGAATAGAACCAAGTACCGCGGCGCCGCCAGCTTCGTACTTGTAGTTGTGCGCTTGTTGGCCACAAAGGTATTCGTCACCACGCTCACAGTGCGCCATTAAACCAAGTAGGTTAGCTTGCGTGCCAGAAGACGTGAACATAGCGGCTTCAAAGCCGGTTTCATTGGCAGCCCACTGTTCCAATTCGTTTACGGTTGGGTCATCGCCATAAACATCATCGCCCACTTCTGCATTTGCCATTACGTCACGCATAGCTTGCGAAGGTTTAGTTACGGTATCAGAACGAAAGTCCATGCTTCTCTCCTAGAGTACTTTAGGTAGTCATATAGTTGGCTATAGATAGCCACATAGTTGGGCTTTGCTTAAACAAGCGATAGTTTTTGTATCGGTGATTTGATCGTGTCGTATTTTGTTGTGCAGCTCTTCTAAGCTCAGCTCTATCACTTCTATAACTTCATCTTCGTCGCATTCAAATCGGGTAGTGAGGCTAAGATGTTTTGCGACAAATAAATGCTGAATCTCATCACAGAATCCAGCCAAAGGTGTGACTTGTCCTAAGCTCTGAAAAGAAGTTGCACTGTAACCGGTTTCTTCTTCCAATTCGCGCTGGGCACATTGAAGAGGTGTCTCATCAATTTCCATCGTGCCTGCAGGTAGCTCCAAAAGCCATTTCTTAAGAGAAGGACGAAACTGATTAATGAGGATGATTTTTCCTGACGAAGTGATAGGAAGAATAACGGCCGCGCCAGGGTGGTGTATTGTTGTATGTTTTACCACGACGTTCGTAGGGAGCGTCACGTTCTCTTCGATGAGAGAAATACTTTTCCATTGATGGATAACTTTACTCATGCAATTTGGCCACATTCCTTGCCAATTTTTCGTATAACTGAAGACGTGTACCACCATAACGTCTATGGTGTCGAAAATAAAAGAAAAATTAGGCTTAGTAATAGATTTAATTTCACGCCGTTCGTGATGTTACTCTCATAATTGGAATCTATGATTGCGCGAAAATTGCAGCGTAACCATCTGATATAAAGGCAACTCAATAATAAAAGATACTTGTAACAAAGTGCTAACAAATGTATAAAAACGTATCTACACTCTCAACTGTTCAAAGATTTTCGGAGTAACGCATGAACCCTTCTATTTCCTCACATGCTGACAAGGCGCTACTCTCTGAAAGAATTAACAAATTGGCACATGCTCTCTCTGATGGCGTTTATGAAAGAGAAGACACGATTAAGCTTTGTTTGCTGGCGGCCCTGGCTGGCGAAAGTGTGTTTCTATTAGGCCCTCCGGGCATCGCAAAAAGCCTTATCGCTAAACGCCTCATCCAAGCTTTTGACAACAGTAGCTATTTCGAATATTTGATGACACGTTTCTCTACTCCAGAAGAAGTGTTTGGCCCACTAAGTATTCAAGAATTAAAAGATAACGGTCGCTATGTCAGACTGACCGAAGGCTACCTACCAACAGCACAAGTTGTATTTCTTGATGAGATCTGGAAAGCAGGTCCTGCAATCTTAAATACGTTGCTTACGGTCGTTAACGAAAAGACATTCAAAAATGGCGCAGACATCGAGCGCGTACCGATGCGTTTATTAGTGTCTGCATCCAACGAACTTCCAGATGAAGACAGCGGCTTAGAAGCTCTTTACGACCGGATGCTCGTTCGCGTGTTCGTAAACCGAATTCAAAACAAACAAAACTTCAAATCGATGCTGACGACGGGTACCTCTCAGGAAGCTGTGATTCCAAAAGGATTGGCGATTACTGATATTGAATACCATCAATGGCAGAAAGAGCTCGATAACCTGGAATTGACAGATAACTCGTTCAATAAGCTATTTGAACTGAAAACCATGCTCGAAGAGACTGTCAAAAAGCAAAGTTCGGCTACTGAAACTGATCTATATGTATCGGACAGACGCTGGAAGAAAGCGGTCAAGCTGTTGAAGGCTAGTGCATTCTTCAGTGGTCGTGATAGCGTAAACCCGCTGGATATTATGCTACTGCAAGATTGTTTATGGCATAGCCCAGAATCGCGTGATGTGGTTCGTAGTGTGGTAAAAGACTTTGCATTGAACCGAGCGTTCGACCAACAAGAGTCGAAAGCTCAAATTGAAATGTCCCGTGAAGAACTTGAAGAGATTCAAGACGATGTTGAATCAACGCTGTCTGTGTCACTCTCTATGGAGTCTACCAGTGGCTTGCTGCGTAAAGACGTTTACCAAAATGATATCAAGAACGCGAAAATGTACAGCGTTGGCAGTGCATACAACCTAGTTAAACTGGTTATGCTGCAAAGCAACATGTCGGTGTCTGAATCTGAGAAAGGTGATAGCCGTTGGGTATACGTAGCCAAAGACGATTTTGATCGAGTTCTTAAAGAAGGCCATGGCGACATTTACGGTTACGTTAACGAAAATAAAAACTTATGCCGTTTAAAACTCGACTTGGATGCATCGAACCAGTTAGTCATTAAAGATATTGCTAATCGTTCTGTACTGGTGAGTGTGGTTACAACTGACGGTTTAGACCAAGAATTATACAACAAGTGGTTGAGTGGTGCTGAGAAAGCCCTAGAGCAGTTAACTGAAGCTGAATTCAAGTTAAAACGAGTTCGCACTGAATTCCATGATGCGCTACCTCATAACTATATTGACCCTGACTTACCGAAAGCGATGGAATCAAGCTTGCAAGCAGTAACGCAAGATCTCGAAACGACAAAAGTGAAGAGTAGCAAGATCGCACAACGTATTAAGTTCATGAGTCAGTACTTCGAGTAAGGGGAGAGCATATGTTAGGAGCAGACGGCTTAAACCTCGCTTTGATGGTAGCTGATTCAGGCATCATTGATACCGCGATGAATGATCTCATCGCTCGTTCTCAAGTCATGATGGCCGCTGAGAACAAAGGCGTTAAAACATCAGTGAAAAACCACTTAGTTAAATGGCGCGGTAAAGTAAAAAAACGCGTCACTAAAGTGTGTGAAACTGATCGCTTCCAAGAGGAAATCGCACTTTACCAAGAAGTGATCTATTGGGATGAACCTCAGTTCTTTGACGAGATCGATAGTGTCATCAAAAAACTGGAGTGGCACTCGGCGTTTTATCTACAAGCAAGACGCTTGATGGAAAACAACAAAGGCGTTTATAACGCGATGTTTCCACACTATTTTTGCGACCAATGGTACCAATCACTGTCAGACGCCATTAAACAAGCTCAAGTAACCGAACTCGAAACAAGCAAAGAAAAAGTCTTAGCTGATCTTTATCAACGCATGGAAACCATGAAAAACATGGATAAAGTGACGGAGTCGGGTGATGAGGGTAGCGTAGGGCGCTTGTGGGACATGGCATCTGCCAAATTAAGCAAAGCTGATCTCACCATCATGAAGCGTCATGCTGAGTTCCTGAATAAGCACAAAGGCCTACAAGAGATCGCTGAAAAGCTAGGTCGTATGGCTAGCGAGGAAGATGATCCTTCTTTACACAAAGCCCCTGTAGAAGAACTGCAGATGGTTGAAGAGAAAAGTGATGAGGCGGTCGATGATATTGTTGGGATTCATGAAAGTGATGACCTGAACAAAATGCTGCCGAACGAGACCATGTTCCTAGCTTATCCTGAGCTTGAGGTTATCTTTTATAAACATTTGGCTGACAAACGTTTACTTAGCTATCGCTCGCAAGGTAAGTCACGCACGTTACGTAAAGTAAAAGCGCAAAAGCCCGATAGCAAAAACGTCGATATTGAAAAAGGTCCGTTCATCGTCTGTGTGGACGCATCTGGTTCTATGAGTGGGTTCCCAGAGCAATCAGCCAAAGCAATGGCTTACGCTTTGATGCAAATCGCGCTTGCGGAAGAGAGAGACTGTTACGTGATTCTGTTCTCTTCTGAGCAGATTACCTATGAATTAACAAGACAAGATGGCCTGCGTGAAGCGAGTGACTTCTTAAGCTATTCATTCCACGGCGGTACGGATCTAGAACCTGTACTCATGAAGTCGATTGACCTAATGACGGGTGATAAATACAAGAACGCAGATTTGATCGTACTTTCTGACTTTATTGCCCCTAAGCAATCTGATGAAATGATTGCACAGGTTGAAAAATTGAAAGAGCACAAAAACCGTTTCCATGCGGTTAGTCTTTCTAAGTATGGTAACCCTCAACTTATGACCATGTTTGATCACTGTTGGTCGTATCACCCGAGCCTTGTCGGTCGTTTCATGAAGAAGTGGTAGCGCTAGAACATCTTATTTAAATCGTTTTTGCTGTGTGTTTTTTGATTGAAGAGATCGAACATGCAGCAATTTGATTTAAATGTCAGCAAACAGAATTTAAATTCACATTTTTGTTTGACTATCTTCACTCAATCCGTAAAGTAGGCACCCGAACACAGCGGGGCTAACGTGTAGTCGGTTCTAACGTGTTGATAAATGGCGCCTTGGCAGAGTGGCTATGCAGCGGATTGCAAATCCGTGGACCTCGGTTCGACTCCGGGAGGCGCCTCCATTCTCTTTCTCTTACGTTTTGATAAGGTAAGAAATTAGAAGAATGAAAATGCGATACTAGCTCAGTTGGTAGAGCGCAACCTTGCCAAGGTTGAGGTCATCGGTTCGAACCCGATGTATCGCTCCAAATTTTGTAGTGTTGATTCATTTCGACATTAAGATGGTGTTTTACTTTTCAGTAATCGGCATCGCAATAAAGAATTGCGTGCCCTGGTGGTGGAATTGGTAGACACAAGGGATTTAAAATCCCTCGGCGTTCGCGCTGTGCCGGTTCAAGTCCGGCCCGGGGCACCATCTATTTGATTGTTATCTTGTTTGGTAATGTTCAAAAGAGTTGTTCTCTTAAAACACTATTGAAGGCGCCTTGGCAGAGTGGCTATGCAGCGGATTGCAAATCCGTGGACCTCGGTTCGACTCCGGGAGGCGCCTCCATTATTCAAAGTTGAAAGGCCAGCAGAAATGCTGGCCTTTTTGTTATCTGAATTCCATATCCTCACGATTCCTCGAAACTACTGACGTTTACTGTCTGCTATCGACATTTTAAGCTCCTTAATTCCTAATCGGTCTAATGGTTTTGTTACTCTCTTAGCTGTTTAAAAACTCAGGATGCGTGGTTCGGAGTGGGGCTGGTTTTGAGATAAAACTTAAACCAAACCTTTCCATTTACGAGTCTGCCAAACTTACTGTTAATCAGATGTGATGTTTGTGAACAAAATAGACAGGTCGACGGGTAAGTTGACTGTGGTTTTAGTCATTAAGTTCTTCACATTTATACATAGTTACTCATGAACCTGTAACGCTTTCATGAGTTCTTACACGTCTGATGTCTGTAAATGAAAATGATTGTCATTTACTTACGTTGTTGCTAGTCTATTGTGAAATATTACAACACACCTCGTAGTGCGTGAAATCGTATATAAACCGCCTCTAAACCCTATCAAACCTACGGTTATTCGTTTGCTTCGTATGATAAATCAGCAGATCTACCTCTTTTGTCCTACCCCTTTAGGGTAGTTCGATTTCGTAATTGATTTACATCATATTTTCATTTTCTTTCATAATTCATTATTCGTGTAGTTAAGAAATATATAACCTTCAGGAATTCTTATGAGCAAGATGAAGCTAGTCGTAATCGGTAACGGGATGGTAGGCCATCGCTATATCGAAGATTTAGTCGAGAAGACAGATGTTGCAAACATGGACATTACGGTGTTCTGTGAAGAACCACGTGTTGCGTATGACCGTGTTCACCTTTCTTCTTACTTTTCACACCACACTGCAGATGAACTTTCTTTAGTTAAAGAAGGTTTCTACGAGAAACATGGCATCAATATGCTGATCGGCGAACGTGCTATCAACGTTAACCGTGAAAAGAAAACAGTTTACTCAAGCACTGGTCGTGAAATTCAATACGACAAGCTTATCCTTGCTACGGGGTCTTTCCCATTCGTACCGCCGATTAAAGGCCACGAAGGCAAAGACTGTTTTGTTTACCGTACTATCGAAGACTTAAAAGCTATCGAAGCGACCGCTAAGAATTCTAAATCTGGTGTTGTTGTTGGTGGTGGTTTACTTGGCCTTGAAGCAGCAGGCGCACTTAAAGCGCTTGGCGTAACCACTCACGTTGTTGAGTTTGCTCCAAAGCTTATGGCAGAGCAGCTTGATCTTGCAGGTGGTAATCAGCTTCGTCAAAAGATCGAACGTATGGGTGTCAATGTCCATACAAGCAAGAACACGCTTGAAATTGCTCCTGAAGGCACTGAAGCTCGTAACGTGATGCGTTTTGCAGACGGCACTGAGCTAGAAACTGATTTCATCGTATTCTCTGCTGGTATTCGCCCACAAGACAAACTTGCTCGTCAAATGGGTCTAGGTATTGCGCCTCGCGGTGGTATCGAGATCAACGATCACTGTCAAACGACAGACAAAGATATCTACGCAATCGGTGAGTGTGCGTCTTGGAACCAAACGTTCTACGGGCTAGTGGCTCCTGGTTACAAGATGGCGACAGTTGCCGTTGACCACGTTGTTGGTAACGAAAGCACATTTGAAGGTGCTGACATGTCTGCGAAGCTTAAGCTTCTGGGCGTGAAAGTAGGTTCAATCGGTGATGCAAACGGTCGTACTCCTGGTTGTAAAAGCTACGTTTACCAAAACGAAGAGCAAGAAGTTTACAAACGCTTAATCGTTTCTGAAGACAACAAGAAACTGCTTGGCGCAGTAATGGTTGGCGATACTTCTGATTACGGTGACCTTCTTCAACTTATGTTGAACGAAATTGACCTACCAGAACACCCAGATGCATTGATTCTTCCAGCACACGCTGGTGGTGAAAAACCAACGCTTGGCGCTGACTCATTACCGGAAACTGCCGTTATCTGTTCTTGTTTCGACGTAACCAAAGGCAAGATCGCTCAAGCGGTCGCTGAAGGTCACCATACCATTGGTGATATCAAAGCAGTCACTGGCGCAGGTACAGGTTGTGGTGGTTGTATTCCACTTGTTACTTCTGTGCTAAACGCTGAACTTGCAAAAGCGGGTGTAGAAGTGAAGAACGACGTTTGTGAGCACTTTGCTTACTCTCGCCAAGAGCTTTTCCACCTGATTCGTATCGAAGAAATCAAAACATTCGACGAGCTACTTGAGAAATACGGTAAAGGCTACGGCTGTGAAGTATGTAAGCCTCTAGCGGGTTCTATCCTTGCTTCTTGCTGGGGTGACCACATCCTTAAGCCTGAGCTAGTAAAACTGCACGATACCAACGACAACTTCTTAGGTAACATTCAGAAAGATGGTACTTACTCGGTTATCCCTCGTATGGCGGGTGGCGAAGTAACGCCTCAGGCTCTAAGCGTTCTTGCGGATGTTGCGGCTGAATACAACCTATATACGAAGATCACTGGTGCACAACGTATCGGTCTATTCGGTGCTCAGAAAGATGACTTACCAGCAATCTGGAAGAAGTTAATCGCTGCAGGTTACGAAACGGGTCAAGCTTACGCAAAAGCACTTCGTATGGCTAAGACATGTGTAGGTTCAACTTGGTGTCGTTACGGCGTTCAAGATTCAGTTGGCCTAGGCGTGATGATCGAGAACCGTTACAAAGGCATCCGTACTCCTCATAAGATGAAGTTCGGTGTGTCGGGCTGTACTCGTGAGTGTGCTGAAGCTCAAGGTAAAGATTTAGGTATTATTGCAACGGACGCTGGTTGGAACATGTATGTGTGTGGCAACGGTGGTATGAAGCCTCGTCACGCAGATTTATTGGCAAGCGACTTAGACCAAGAAACACTGCTGAAATACATCGACCGTTTCATGATGTTCTACATCCGCACGGCTGCACCACTACAACGTACTTCGGTATGGATGGACAACCTAGAAGGCGGCGTTGACTACCTACGTGAAGTGATTGTTGATAATAAACTTGGCATCAACGACCAGCTTGAAGCTGACGTCGCTGGCCTAGTGGGTAACTTTGCTTGTGAGTGGACTGACACTATCAACGATGAAGCTCAACTTAAGCGCTTCTCACACTTCATCAATGCTGATGATCGTGATGAAAACGTTGTGTTTGTTGACGATGGCCGTGAACAACACCGCCCAGCAACATTTACTGAAAAACACCCAGAAGCGAAGGGCGACATCCTTCACGTTGAACTGGTTTAATTGGGAGACGACATCATGGCATTTACCAAAGTTTGTAAGATCGAAGATATTATTCCAGGTACCGGTGTTTGTGCATTGGTTAGTGGTGAGCAAGTTGCTATTTTCCGCCCAACTAAAGCCGAAGAAGTGTTCGCTATTAGTAATACTGACCCGTTTTTCCAATCAAACGTTTTATCTCGCGGTTTAACGGTTGAGCACAAAGGTGAGCTTTGGGTGGCGAGCCCACTTAAGAAGCAACGCTTTAACCTAGCAACAGGTGTGTGCATGGAAGACGAGAACTTCAGCGTGAAAGCGTATAAAGCTCGTATTACCAAAGGTGCTGTTGAAATCTCAGCATAATCGAATACGTAACAAGATTTGATAGATCAAGGGTTCTAGTTATCGACATTGCCTTAGTTCGGCAACTAGAACCTTTTCCTATCCGATTTTAACTTTTAATTTTAACTTTTTAAGGACAACCTTATGTCTCCTGATTTTAAACCAGCTGAATTCGTTCAAACGATGATCGATGTGGGTGAAGCGAAAACGAAAACGAGTACTCGTGATCTTCTGATTCGAAGCACAATGGCAGGCATCATTCTTTCTCTAGCTGTTGTTGTAGCAATCACGGCTATCGTGCAAACAGGTATCGGCATCGTTGGCGCTCTTGTGTTCCCAGTAGGCTTCGTGATTCTAAGTGTAATGGGTTACGACCTAGTAACGGGCGTATTCGGCCTTGCACCTTTAGCGAAATTCGATAACCGACCAGGTGTGACTTGGGGCCGTGTTCTACGTTGTTGGGGTATTGTTGGCCTTGGTAACCTTATCGGTTCTCTAATCGTTGCGGTACTGGTTGCTATCTCATTAACGGGTAATTTCTCTCTAGAACCAAATGCAGTAGCGCAGAAATTCATCGCTGTTTCTACTGGTCGCAGCCTAGGTTTTGAAAACATGGGTATGGACGGCTGGATCACGTGTTTCGTACGCGGCATCTTCTGTAACCTAATGGTTTGTCTAGGTGTGATTGGTAACATGACAGCACGTACAGTGTCTGGTCGTGTCGCAATGATGTGGTTCCCAATCTTTATCTTCTTCGCACTAGTATTCGAGCATACAGTAGTAAACATGTTCCTATTCCCACTGGGTATGATTCTTGGCGCTGATTTCGGTATCGCGACATGGTTGAACTTCAACCTTATCCCAACAATCCTAGGTAACATCGTAGGTGGTTTGTTCTTAACATGTGTACCTTTGTTCCTAACACACGCTAGAACCGCTCCTTCTCTAGGTGCTAAGTAACTCTGAATACGGTGAAACGTAATTTAGTATGAGATTAAGAGCCCCAACAACATGTTTGGGGCTTTTTTAGTTCGAAAGCCTTAAACACCATCAATGCGTTGATTTTTATTGAGTAAAATAGCTGCAATAGACTGTTTTGTTATAATTACTTCTATCTTCGTTAGTATTTAGACTGAATATTTAGCTCAACACCTGATAGTCTAAGGGTTAAGGATTTGGATAAGTCATCATGAATACAGTGACTTATCACATAGATTGAAGCTTGAGATAAAACAAGCAAACCTTCGGAGCACAGCATGTCAGAAGTATCGTCATCGAATGTTAAAGAAGTAACCAAAGGATTGGTTTCATTAGTAGGCGCGGGCCCTGGTGACCCAGACTTACTTACCCTAAAAGCGGCACGTGTTATTCAACAGGCTGATGTGGTCGTTTATGACCGCTTAGTATCTAAAGATATCTTGGCAATGGCTAACGCTGATGCAGAAATGCTGTATGTAGGGAAAAAGCTCGACCATCACTGTGTACCACAAGATCAGATTAACCAACTGCTCGTAACTAAAGCGCAAGAAAATAAGCATGTTGTTCGCCTTAAAGGCGGTGATTCGTTTATCTTTGGTCGTGGTGGTGAAGAGTGTGAAACTCTGGCTGAAAATGGCGTGAGATTTGAAGTGGTACCCGGTATCACCGCAGCGGCAGGCGCGACGGCTTACGCGGGGATTCCGCTTACACATAGAGATCACGCACAAAGCGTTCAATTCATTACTGGCCATCTTAAGAAAGACGGTGAAGATATTGATTGGCGCTCGCTTGCTCAGCACAACCACACGATTGTGTTCTACATGGGTCTGAAAGAGAGCCCGAACATTCAGAAAAACTTGCTTGATAACGGTATGCGAGCAGACATGCCGGTTGCGATTATTGAGAATGGTACGCGTCAAGAGCAGAAAGTGTTCCGTGGTGGGTTGAGTGACCTAGCCAACCTTGCCAGCGTTGCAAAAAGCCCAGCATTGATTGTGGTAGGTAGCGTTGCTCAGCTTCATGAAAAATTGGCTTGGTTTAACACGCAAGCTTAATTGATTAATTTACAAGTTAGCGTGTTAGGCGACCGCTTAGCTGACTACGAATCAAATACTGCAGCGGCTACTTTGTCGCTGCATTTCTTTTTGGCGCATAGGCATCTCATCAATAATGTTGGTGATAAGGTTCCAATCCGTCTTCCCATTCCATCGGTGCTTTTCTTTTCCGTCTTTACCTATCAAAACAGCAGTATGTGAGCCTTTTGGTATTCCATAGCTGTCGGTTACCGCCTCTAAGTTAAATTCTTCTTCAAGCCAAGTAGGAACTGTGTAGCCGCTTTCCGCGATGACTATGATAACCACGTCTCGTTCATCCAATTGACAGTTATTGATCAACACTTCATTGAGAAACTCTTTGACGGCAGAATCTTCCTTCGGTGCAAAATAGATCACACTGCGGTGCGGTAAGGCCTTGGAGTGAGAGTAGGCTGGGTAGGCGTGTAACGAGTTGACTGACAGAATCATAAACATAACCGCGCTTGTTAATAGAGTTTTCAGTGATTTGGATAGTGCTCTGGCTAATGCTGCACAGCAACGTGGCAACACTGAGCCGTTGCTGTCGCTGCGAAGATATGATCTGATTATTTGTCGGTACTGCATGTTCCACCTTCCTTGATAAACTCAAACAAGCTCTGAGTTAAACTAATAATAGCTACGTTAAGCATAGCTAATGAGTTCATTTTTATTAAAGAAAGCGGCTCGCATTTTAGAGTTGAATAGAATAGGGTATACGGAAAATCTAAAGGTATGAAATTATGGAAAACATAGCAATTTTGGTCGACGTTCAGAACGTTTACTACACAACGCGCGACAAATACCGTTCTAACTTCGACTATAACCAGTTTTGGTATGTTGCCACGGAAGGGCGTAACGTTGTGGCAGCTAATGCTTACGCAATCTCAAGCCAAGATCCAAAGCAGCGTCAATTTCACCATATCCTTCGTGGTGTGGGTTTTAAGGTGAAGTTAAAGCCGTTTATTCAACGCCGAGATGGCAGTGCAAAAGGCGACTGGGATGTGGGTATTGCGTTAGACGCGATAGAACTTGCAGAGACGGTTGATACGATTGTTTTGGTATCAGGAGACGGTGATTTCGAAATCCTTGTAGAGCGAATCAAAGAGCGTTTTGGCAAACCTGTTGAAGTGTATGGTGTTCCGGGGTTAACTGCTCAAAATCTTATCGATTCTGCCTCAAAATTTGTACCGATTGAAAAAGATTTTCTTCTATAGAGGAAATCCCGCACTTTATAATTGAAATCAATAATAACGATAATTAGAATGCAAACTGTTCTTATTTATCGGTGTGTGCAATGTCTCGCGTTTTAGTTGTTGATGATGATATCCAGTTGTGTGAGTTACTGGGTGAAGTATTGGAAAATGAGGGGTATCACGTTGATACCGTTCATTGTGGTGAATCTGCGCTAGAGTTTATTCAATCGAACCCTGTCGATTTGGTTCTACTAGACGTAATGCTTCCAAACTTGAGCGGAATTCAAGTGGCAAGGCGTATTTGTCAGCGTTTTGCTACTCCCATTCTTATGCTGACTGCACTAAACGACGATGCCTCTATGCTGGATGGCTACCAAGCTGGAGCCGACCAGTACATCGCCAAACCTTTCAATGTTCCTGAGCTCCTAACCCGTATTAAGGTGATCTTGCGCCGAGTCGGTTTTGAACGCCAGAGACAATCTTTAGCTTCCTCTAATCATGGTTTGTGCGAACAACTCTCTCGTTTACCTCTTACGGGCACTGAAAAAGACCTGTTGGATTATCTTGTCAAAAATGACGGTATTGTCGTCTCAAAATCGGACCTGCAAATCCATGTTCTAAAGAAAGAGCTTTGTCCTTTCGATCGTAATTTAGATATGCACATCAGTAATATACGACGAAAGCTTGTTCAGGCTGGCTTGTCTAAACAACACATCAAAACCGTTCGTGGTAAAGGTTATAGCTACCTAGAGTCGGTAGGGGTATGAGCCAAAAACTGCTGCGTTGCCCTGATTTTATTGCCAAGCGTAAGGATGGCTTAACGTTTCAATTATTCAGCTACCTGACGGTGATCCTAGTAAGCATCTTGATCCTCCAAGGCGTCGCGGAACGAGCGTTGATGAAAGCCTTATTGAAGGTACCTGAATCGGTAAAGTCTGAAATGCTCGACCTCGCCTACCAAGCCAATGTGCTGATTGAGGAAGGTGACATGGATGAGTTAGCCGACTGGGGTAATGCTCAAGGCTACTATCTGTTTGTTATCGACGAAAACAATCGACCCATTACTCATAGACACATGCACCCGCACTTTGAATTCAAACTCAAGTACTTGCGAACGTTAGATCACCAACTTAGTGATCGTGTGAGTAAGCCGATATTCGGCCTGCCACTCAATAACGGTAAAACACTGGTTATCCAACTCCCACACCAGTTCCACCCGGCTAAATCCTTTGCGCCATATTCTTACATGTTGAAAGCGGTAATAGCTTTGATCGTGTTGTCTCTGTTCTCAATTATCATGGCGAAAAGCCTGCAGCAGCCGCTGGATAGATTAAGAGAAGCGAGCCGAAGGTTGGCGCAAGGCGACTTCACTGTCAGTGTTGTTTCTGAGTTAAATTCCACGACGCGGGAGTTCAACGAACTTGCTCATGATTTTGATCATATGACAGTTGAGATCAAGTCTCTCGCTGAAAAGCAACGTCGTTTGATTCGCGATGTGTCTCATGAACTTAGAACACCATTGGCAAGGCAAAACCTCGCATTGCACCTGTTGCGCAGTAAGGTAGATGATAAGAGCATAGGCTTGCTTGAGCGAATGGAAAGTGAAACGGAAGAGATGAACAAGCTGGTGGGTGAGATCCTTGAATTCAGCCGTCTAGAAACGTCTCGCTATGACTCCAAGTCAAGCTTGATGCACCTTGAGCATTATTGTTCGATGCTAATCGCGCAGATGCAAAATGATTTAAAACCGAATCAAACTTTGATTGGTGATTTAGAGACGCCGACATCAATGGTTAATGTTGATGAAAGGTTGCTCCTGCGAGTTATCGGTAATTTGGTCAGTAACGCGATCAAATATGCGGGTGAGAATGCTCATGTTGTCGTGACTACCTATGAACTGTTAACCGATAAACGTTACAGTGTCATATCTGTAGAAGATGACGGTGATGGCATTCCTGATAACAAGATTGCGGGTATATTCGACCCGTTTACTCGCATAGAGTCAGCCCGTGATAAACAGTCTGGTGGTTACGGTCTTGGGCTAGCGATCGTGAAGGAAGCCATGGGAGTGATGAATGGGCAGGTTACTGCTGAGAATAGAGAAGGTGGGGGATTGAGAGTAAATCTAATGTTCCCAATCGCTGATTAGCTTCCTGCTGTGACCTGTCTTGCTCCATAGATAACTATGACTGAAAGCGTGCTAAGAAACATAGTTTAGAAATATTGCTCAGAAATATAGCTTAGAAATATAACTTAGAAATATAACTTAGAAACATAGCCCAATTAAAAACGCCACTGCATTAGGAGTGGCGTTTTTGTTTATACGCTTTTGATTATCAGCTAGGCATAGCCATTAATTACGCCTCAGCTTGACGGTAAGAGCGACAGAGAAGCTAGATTATGCCTGTTGGCGTGTAAGCTTAACTTCTTCTTCTTTCTCACCAGCTGCAGGGTCATTGAAGCGAGCTTCGTCAAAAGAACCTTCAGACTTAGCCACAATGATAGTTACGGCACTATCACCTGTGATGTTTACTGCGGTACGAATCATATCAAGAAGGCGGTCAACACCCATGATAAGCGCGATACCTTCAAGCGGTAGACCAACTTGGTTCAAGACCATCGCTAGCATAACAAGGCCTACACCTGGAACACCTGCAGTACCAACAGACGCCAACGTCGCTGTTAGGATAACCATAAGGTAATCACCCATGGTCAGGTCGATGTTGTATGCCTGTGCGATAAATGCCGTTGCAACACCCTGCATGATAGCAGTGCCGTCCATGTTCACAGTTGCACCTAGTGGTACAGTGAAAGAAGCGACTTTGTTGTCTACGCCCATGCGGTTTTTAGCCGTTTCCATCGTTACTGGAATTGTTGCGTTTGAAGATGCGGTTGAGAATGCAAACATGATTGCATCTTCCATCTTACGTAAGAACGTAATCGGGCTTAGGCCTGTGAATCCTTTAAGCATTGCGCTGTAGGTAACCAAACCGTGTAGAAGTAGGGTACCAGCAAGTACTAAGAAGTATTCTGCTAGGTTCCAAATTGCGCTTAAACCAAGGCCAGAGAACAGCTTCGCCATCAAGAAGAACACACCGTAAGGCGCAAGGTTCATCAGAAGTGCGACAAGCTTCATGATCACTTCGTTCAAGTCAGAGAATACCGCTGCGATACGCTCGCCAGGTTTACCCGCTGCACTGATAGCAATACCAAACAACACAGCAAATACGATTACTTGCAGCGTTTTGCCCTCAGCCATCGCCTGAATAGGGTTGGTTGGGAACATGTCGATGATTACTTGGCCCAAAGAAGGGGCATCCGCTGATTTGAAAGAGCTCGCAGCAGTAAGATCCGCACCAGCTCCAGGTTGGAACAGGTTACCGATAGTGAGTGCTAGAGTGATAGCAACGGCTGTAGTACCGATATAAAGTGCAAGCGTTTTGCCACCCATACGGCCAAGAGTTGATAAGTCTTTAAGAGAGCTTGTACCGCACACTAGTGAAACGAAGACTAGTGGCACAACAAGCATTTTTAAACTGGCGACAAAAATCTGTCCGCCTACTTCAAAGAGTCCGTTAACGATGTAGTTGTTAACAAATCCGCTGTCTGCAAAAAGGGATTGAATGGCAAATCCCGTTAATATGCCCACGACCATACCGAGGATAACTCGACCAGTTAGAGACATAGGTTTCTTGGTATTCATTTAGAACACTCCTTATTATTTATAACTTTGATACCTTTTCAAAGTGAGCGGGAGATTAGCAGTCGGTTGATCAAATCGAAAAACAAAAAATGAGTTTGAAATTATAGATGTGATCAGAGTCACTGATAATTGTGTAAATTAAACAAATAAAAACAAAATAATTCACCATTTATTTACATTTATCGAGGGTTTTATACATAAATCAGTCATTTCAAAGGTAGTAAATAAGACAAGACAGTACTTGTATTGATCTTGGCTGCTTAGATTGACCAGGCCAATGACCTTATAGTGAAATGTTGAATTCATGTTTACAGATCTGCACGCTCAATTAACGTATTGAATTGATTTTGTTGAGCTAAAGAAAGTGTGCTTTCAGTGTGCTTTACAAATCTTTACAAATGCAAAGAATGTAAATTTAATGCAAATGGTAATAATTATCACTTATATTCACTCCCGAAATGATTCAGTGGTACCGGAAACGGTTCAACCGAGCACATCGAATAAATAACAAAGTGCTCGTACAAAAGAATAAAAGCGGAGTAAAGGACATGTTTTCAAAGAGCCCATTGGCCTTAGTGATCGGCGCAGTATTAGCTTCACCAGCAGTATTGGCAGAAACAGTAAAAACAGACGAACACATGGTTGTTGAAGGTCGTGACTACGGTTACAAGGCCGACACATACACAACAGCAATGCGCATGGAGGCGACTCAATTAGAGACTCCGGGACAAATTTCGATCATTGATGAACAGCTAATCGATGAACAACGTGCTAGTACTCTGGGCGAAGTTTTACAAAACGATGCAAGTGTTAGTGCTGGTGGTACAAGCCGTAACCGAGAGCGTTTCTCTTTACGTGGGTTCGATCTAGAAAGTTCTTCGGGTTTTCTTCGTGATGGCAAACAACATTGGTCTCACTACCGTCAACCTATTGAATTACTTGAGCGAGTTGAAGTAGTAAAAGGTCCTTCAGGTCTACTTTATGGTCAGTCAGCTCCTGGTGGTTTGATTAACATGGTAGCTAAAAAACCAACTTATGAAACTCAAGTTAGTGTAAGTCAAGATATTGGTTCAAATGATCACTCACGTACAGTAGTGGACGTAAGTGGTAGTCTCAACGAAGCTCAGACATTGCGAGCTCGTACCGTTATAGCTAAAGAAAGTTATAGCTCATGGCGCGAATATGGTGACGGTTCGAAGCCACAAACTGAAAGGTTAGTTGGTGGTCTTTTCGTTGATTATGATGTTACAGAAGACGTACTTGTGTCACTTCACTACGACCGTACGAATGATGATGGAAGTGTTGACTCAGGTGCACTATTTGTTGATGGTAAACAAGTCGGTAGCGACAAGCATATTTGGGACGCTCAATGGTCTGAGATTGAAAATGACGTAGAGAATGTTGGTATCGATGTTAATGCTAACCTTACTGATTCAATTCGACTGAGTACTGGCTTTAATTACCAAGATTTTGAGCGTACTGATGTAGAAAGCTTTCCGGGCTTCGACAACTTAAACCCTGATGGAACTGGTACGGTTTCTCATGGTGGTAGCCATCGTCAAGATAATTGGCGTTTTCGTACTGCTTATTTAGACGTAGTTAGTGACTTTGAGTTGGTAGGTATGGAACACCAATTCTTGGTTGGCTCAAACTGGTTAGGTTATAGCTACAAGCGCGACCAATTGGGTTATAACTCAGTAGATGTTGCTCCTGGTGAAAGTGTGGGTACACCAACGTTGAGCGGCAATGACCGTCATACTTTCAGTTCTTATGATTCTTGGGGTTTTTATGCTCAAGACCTAATTTCAATAAATGAACAATGGCAAGTTTTAGCGGGCGTGCGTTTTGATCGTAAAGTTGCAAATGGTGTTGCAGAAGAACATGTTTCTCCGAAGTTAGGTGCTATTTATCACCCAGCGGAAAACGGTAGTGTTTATTTAACTTATTCTGAAAGTTTCGAGCCTCAAGGCATGGTTTCAAGTGGTCGTCGAACTTATACGAATGATGGCGAACTTCTTGACGCTAAAGTAGGTAAGTCATACGAAGCTGGCACTAAATGGGAGCTTATGGATAACAGCCTATTCGTTTCCGGTGCGATTTTTGATATTACCCAAGATAGCATCGCACTTGATGTTAAAGAGTCGAACGGTGATTACACTAAGACACAATCTGGTGAACAACATCACCGTGGTGCCGAAATTTCAGCTCAGGGCTTTATTACAGAACAGCTATCACTTAGTGGCTCTACTATGTACCTAGATGCTGAAATTGTTAATCATGAAACTTATGCTGGTAACCGTCCAGCAGATGTTCCTGAGTTCTCAGCGAGCCTTTGGTCTAAATACTCTGTTACCAATGCGACTGATGTAAACGTTGGCGTTATCTATGAAGGGTCACGTTATGGCGATGATGCTAATACATTCAAAAAAGACGGTTACACCCGTGTTGATATGGGTGTTGCATACACGCTTAAATATGACGCTGATTTAGATATGATCGTTAGGTTTAATGTTGAGAATCTATTTGATACGGATTACTTAGCCGGCGGTGGCTCAACTGATGTAATCAATGGTCAGGTATATGCTGACGGTGTAGTCATTGGCGAAGGTCGCAACTACATGGCAACACTGCAGGTTAAATACTAATTTGTCTGTAGGGTTTCATTGATAGCTTAAATACTAAGGGGAAGGTTTCGACTTTCCCCTTTCGTGATTCTGCTATTTAGTAAAAATATCCCTAGTAATGCGAGTGACTTTTAATGATAATGAGACTGCTTATCAATAAAACTCATTTGACCTTCTTCTTATAGTAAATGACTACAATTATGAATCTTTTAAAAACTAGCCTAGCGCTTGCGATCAGTTTTGTTGCAACGTCTTCGATGGCAAACAGCTTGGATCAAGCTCAATCAATTCAAAACAAGACCAATAACGCGTCGGCTTCGAGCCAAAAGGTTATTGATAAAAGCTCACAAGCGACTTTAATGCTGCAAGCTGAGATTGAGCGACTGCAAGAAGAAGTTAAAAACCTAGAAATCTATCACGATCACCTTGCTGCATTGGTTGAAAGCCAGAATCAAGAAGCTCAGAGCATTGAAGGGCAGATCGATGAAATTAAACTAACGCGTCAAGGTGTTGTGCCTTTAATGTACAAGATGATCGATGGCCTCCAAGAAGTTATTGAAAGTGATCTTCCTTTCAAGAAAAAGAGCCGTCTGCGTCGCGTTGAAAAGCTGAAAGCGATGATAACTCGTGCTGATGTCAGCGACGCTGAAAAATATCGCCGTATCTTAGAGGCGTATCAAATTGAAGTGGATTACGGTATTAAGCTCAGTTCTTATTCAAGCCGTGTCGAATTAAGTAAAGATAAAGTACTTGAAGTTGACGTTTTGCATCTTGGACGTATTTCACTAGTCGCTCGTAACTTGAATGGTACTCAATATTGGTCTTGGGACCAAAATAGCGCCCAATGGCAAGAGCTTGATTCTTCGATGAAACCTGAGTTGGACAAAGCGTACGATATCGCTAACAAGCAAGCATCTCCAAGCTTAATCACTTTACCTGTTTCTTTAACTGTTGCGGAGGTTAAGTAATGAACTTTAAGCCATTAGCAGCATTGCTTTGCATTACGTCCATTTCATTTTCTGCTTTCTCTGCATCAGACACGACTGCCCAGCTAGTTAATAAAGCAAAATCAGAAAGCCGCACTCAAGCTTCTCACAACGTGGTGCGTGAGGCTGACTTCAAAAAGACAGAACAAGAACTCAAAGCCATCAAAGCACAGCTTGATGCGAAACGTACATCGGTTCAAAACGCGACAGACGTTCTAACGAGTACATTCAGTGATAACGAAAATAAACTGGCTCATTTAGAAGAGAAACTGCGTTTAGAGACTGGTAGCTTAGGTGAGTTGTTTGGAGTTGTAAGACAAAACGCGAAAGATCTCGATCATGAACTATCTGACACCGTTACTAATGTCGATCGAGCTGTTTACACAGAAACTGTTTATGACATCGTGGACGCTAAATCATTGCCTTCGATGTTTCAATTAACAGGCCTTTGGTTAAGCATGATGGAGCAAATCAAAGCGAGCTCGGAGATAAGCAAATCGACTGTTGCTCTTGTTAATGATGAGGGAGTAACTGAAAGTGCAGAAGTTTATCGCCTTGGTTCTATTGGTTTGGTTGCAGAGCCAGGTTACGTATGGTGGGACTCTAAGCACCAAGATGCGATTGTTTACTTGAAGCAGCCATCAAATGGTCCAACACTGGCGTCGCTTTCTACATTAGCTAATGGCGAAGTGTCTAACGTGGTAGTCGATCCCTCCCGCGGATTCATGCTAGATCAATTAGCTTTGGAACCAAGCCTAACTGACCGCCTTCAAGCGGGTGGTGTTGTTGGTAAAGTGATTCTTGGCTTGTTGGCAATTGGTTTAATCATCGCATTGGTTCGTGGTATTTCTTTGGCTATCGCTCGTCAGAAAATTCGCGCACAACTTAAGAACCCTGAACAAGCGGGCGACAACCCTCTAGGCCGTGTTCTTGCGGTGTACAACAAAGAGCAAAACCAAACGGTTGAAGCACTTGAGCTACGTCTTTTAGAAGCGGTCGTTGATGAACAGACTCACCTAGAGAAAGGTTTGTCGATGCTGAAACTTCTAGCAGCGCTCGCACCTATGCTTGGTTTGTTGGGTACCGTAACCGGCATGATCGAAACATTCCAAGTGATTACACAGTTTGGCAATGGCGACCCTAAAGTGATGGCGGGTGGCATTTCGATGGCGCTTGTAACAACCGTACTTGGTCTTGTTGCTGCAATGCCACTACTACTGGCACACAACATTCTTAGCACTCAGGCTGAAAACATTCGCAATATTCTTGAGAAACAAGGGATTGGCCTTGTTGCTGAACAGGCAGAAAAGAAGGTTGAATCAAAACCTGTTGTTTCACCAGTTGGGACTGCTGCGTAATGGATATTTTGTCGGGTTCTCTATTACCAGCGAGTTGGTTAACGAGTGACTGGCTGCTGTCTTTATCAAGCTTTATGGAGCAGGGCGGTTTCGTCCTGTGGTGGCTAGCCGCTGTTGTCCTAGTGTATTGGGTGCTTGTGGTAGAACGCGTGCTTTATCTTGCGTTCTATTTTCCAAAGCAACGCCAAGCTTGGATTGCAAAGTGGCATGAAAGAGAAGATCACTCTTCTTGGCATGCCAAAGCCATTCGTGAAGGTTGGTTAGGCCAAGCGAGTATCTTACTTAACCAAAACTTGAATTTTATTAAGCTGTTAGTCGCTATTTGTCCTATGTTGGGCTTGTTAGGTACCGTTACCGGTATGATCTCTGTTTTTGATGTCATGGCGACTCAAGGAAGCAGTGACCCTAAATTGATGGCTTCAGGTATCTCGTTGGCAACACTGCCAACCATGGCAGGTATGGTTGCTGCATTAGCAGGCATGTTTGTTCACGCTCGTTTAGCGAAAGTCTGTAACCGCTTAGAATTGAAATTAGAAAAATCTTTAAGGAGTCAACGATGAGACTCGGTCGACGTCATTCAAAAAACGAAGAGGCTCAAATAGACCTTACTTCGATGCTTGATATTGTATTTATCATGCTTATTTTCTTTATTGTGACCAGTTCATTTGTTCGTGAGTCAGGGGTTGAAGTCAATCGCCCACAAGCGTCTAACGTGGTAAGCCAAAAGGATGCGGGCATCTTTGTTGCGATTACATCTGCGAATGACATCTTCATCGATAAACGTGTTGTTGATGTTGAGCGTGTCCAAGCAACGTTAGAACACTTGTTGCTAGAACAACCTGATGCTTCTTTGGTTATTCAAGCGGATGAACACGCTTACAACGGTACGGTTGTTAAAGTGATGGACGCTGCTAAAGGTGCGGGTGTTAAAAACATTGCGCTTGCTGCTGAAAAGCGATGATCTTGGAGGATCTTCATAAATGATTCGCCTATTTCTTGCTTTACCGCTAGCGGGCGCATTGGGCTTAGCTCTGTTTTCTTTTATGGCTTGGATGGTCGATAATGGCCACCAACGTTCACCAGATAATAGTGAGACGTTAAGTTTCAATATGGTGATGGTGGAACAAGAACAAGAAGTCCAAAGAAGACAGCGTGCAGTCCCTGAAAAACCAGAAATGCCAGAGCCGCCACCGGAAGCGAAAACGTCTCAGTCACAAGCTGAAGTTACGCCTCTGAATTCGATGTCTTCACTGCCTTCATTGGATTTGAATACATCGGTTGATGGCCTCGCGATTAACGCGCCGACATTTTCGGATTTTGGGTCGAACCAACAGGCAATGCCTCTGTATCGAGTAGAACCTCGTTACCCAGCGAAGGCGCTTAAGCGTGGTGCTGAAGGGCATGTCATTATGTCTTTTACCATCGATGAAACGGGGCGCCCAGTTGATATTCAAGTCACTGACGCAAACCCACGTCGTATGTTTGAACGTGAAGCGATGAGAGCACTTAAAAAATGGAAATATCAACCGAAAGTCGTTGATGGAAAAGCGATAGCTCAGGTTGGTCAAACCGTGAAACTAGAGTTTAAGTTGGCAAAATGATGAAACAGATATGGATATTAGTGGGCTTGTTGTTAATGCCCCTTACAACACAAGCAAAAGAGCTAACTCAATATACTGCTATTCGTGTTCAAAAGGCGCACAAGCTTGCTCAAGATGAACAGGTTAAACAGGCGATTGACGTTCTTGCAGGCTTAGAGCTTTCTAAAGGCTACGACAAAGCATACGTAGCTCGTATGCTTGGTGTGTTTTACTGGCAAGATGGAAAAACCGACACGGCAATTAAGCAGCTTACTTATGCGGTCGACAGTAATTTACTGGTGGATGAACAGGCTTGGGTAACGAAACGCATGCTTGCTGATCTATTACTAAACGATCAGCAGTTTAAAAACGCGCTTCCGCACTATTACGAGTTAGTGAAAACAGCGCCAGAAAAAGAAAAGAAAGACACGCTTTGGATGCGAATTGCACAAGCTGAATACCAAATTGAAAACTGGTCGAAAGTCTTAGTTGCCATCGGTAATCGAGACAAATTCAATTCAAAAGCAGAGTTGTCGCCTCTATCGCTAAAATTGGGCGCACAGCTTCAGCTAAAACAGTGGAAGCAGTCTATTCCGACACTGGAAAGCCTCATTGAACTTCAACCAGAGAAAGATAACTGGTGGCGTCAACTTGTCGGTATTCAGCTAAGATTGGAACGTAATCGTGATGCATTGAACACGTTAGCACTGGCTGATTTACAGGGCGTTGAGCTTAAAAATTCGGATCGCCGTTTATTAGCACAGCTTTATGCCAAACGAGGTATTCCAGAGCGAGCTGCTGAAGAAATAAATAAGTTAGATGACGCGAACAGTGACGTTCAACTTCTGGCTGAGCAAGCAACTTACTGGCAGCTAGCGAAAGAGTGGGACAATGCCATTGAAGTGTGGACGTTAGCCTCTAAAAAGGACACTCAATACCACTGGAATGTGGCACAGCTATTGGTTCAGCAAGGTTACTACGACCGAGCGTTGGTTGTTTTAGACAAAGTGAAAGACAAAAACAAACAAGCCGACGTTGCTTTAGCGAAAGTGCGTTCATGGTACAAGCTTAAGAACTTAGATAACGCCCTTGCTCAAGCCAAGCGTGCGAACAACATTGAACCTTCTTCTGAAGCAAAAGGTTGGATTAAATATCTTACTCAGCTACGAACAGTCAGTGATAACGGCAACGTCTAACCGCTCATAGCAAACAGAAGACAAGAAACAGCACATTAGAAACAAGAAAAGCAAAAGGGTGTCATTTGATCGTTCAAATGACACCCTTTTTTATATATTGAATAAAATTGAGCCTTAGTGCTTCATTAGGCCTTGCTGTTTGATCGAGGTATGAGCAAAGGCAAAGTTAAGGGCTACACATCTCGCCACTGTGCGATCCCGCGATGATCATTCCGTTTTGGTCAGCAACCCAGTTGATAGTGCAGTCACGATAGGGATTTTTGAAAGCATGTTGTGTTTCGCCATTCTCGAGTGGGGTTTGAGTTTCTACCCAAGCAAACGTGCGTGACTCCCAAAATGAAACAGCTTGAGAGTGAGGCGTTAAATACAACTTTTGGGCGTCGGCAATATTGGAGCCGATATAACTCTCGATATGTTCGTCAGTGCCGATAATCTGGCTAGTACAAGCCGTTACCAACAGGGTAAAAGCTAAAATAATAATACGCATTTCAAAATCCTTTTAAACATGTATCGCCATGCTCGTTTTATAGACAATAAGCTTAAACTACTCTTGAACAGATCGTGATGTTAATGATCTTGATAGTGATCTCAGTTCTAAATACTTCCAGATTTCCTTTCTTAAATGCACGGTGTATCCACCTATTGCTTTCTATCGATGATCTTTCGGTTGAATCACATTGACGTTTGTCCCCTTGATTGACGTTTGAAACTGTTATTACCGCCAGCTCTAAACGTTAACAAGATTTACATGTTAACAGAGTAGATAAGCAGTTCGATTACTTCCCATGTAATGTTATGTAAATCTCCTTACGCTGCTCGGCAAACGTAAACAATGTAAATTGAATGCCAATACGAATGATTATCAACTAAATTGTCACCATAAAATTTATAGGTATTGGTTTGTATGTCGTTAAAAAGTAGGGCGGTTCAATCATGGGCTCGTCGACTTCATGTTTATATTTCAATGGCGCTTCTGTTCGTTGTTCTTTTCTTCTCAGTGACAGGTATCACCCTTAATCGACCTGAATTATTTGAATCAACCCAACCCAATATCCAACGGTCTACGTTAACGCTTCCTACAAGTTTATTTTCAATCCAAGACGGGCAATTAAAAGCCGACGAAACGGCCTTTGAAACATTTCTGTTTGAAGAAGCCAACCTATCTGGCGTTCCTTCAGGTTTAGACATCTACGCCGAGATTGAAGGCGGTGAGTTGCTGATCGGTGAAGTGTCTATGGACTTCAAAGGACCAGGCTACAACGCCTCTGTGTTCGTTGACGTGGCGTCTGAAATGGTGGAAGTCGAAACCACCAATTACGGCGTTATCGCACTTTTGAACGATCTACACAAAGGCCGTAACAGCGGTGAAGTTTGGAAGTGGTTCATCGATATCACAGCGCTACTGATGATCTTCTTTGTACTTACAGGCGTGTGCTTACTGTTACCTAAGAAAAAAACACTGAATACCTCCATTAAATGGACGGTATTTGGGTCTGCAATCTCGCTTGCTATCTATTTTGTCGCCGTACCTTAACCCCCCATTAGGTTGATGAGTCTGCTTGATGAATCAGCCTGAAGAACGAACTAAAGGTTAAACGGATTTAAAAGGTTGTTAAACATGAAAAAAATGAACTGGAGCAAGGCGCTTCTTGCTTTATCTCTTTTGCCAAGCCTAGGTATGGCACAAGCGATCCCTGATACGGCAAAACTTGATGTGAACTTTAAGCTTCCAAAGATTGATACCTCTATGTACGCGCGTCCTTATGTGGCGGTGTGGGTAGAGAACAGCGAACGAAAGTCAGTGAAAACCATTGAGCTTTGGGTCGGTAAAGATGAATGGCTTAAAGACTTACGTAGCTGGTGGAGAAAAGTTGGGCGTTACGATCGTGAATTGGTTGATGCAGTGACTTCTGCAACGCGCCCAGCTGGCCAGTACCGTTTCGTTTGGGATGGTAAGAGCGATGACGGCCAAGCTCTAGAGCAAGGCGAATACACGGTTCATATCGAAGTTGTTCGCGAACACGGTGGCCGTAACTACCTTCGTCAAAAAGTATCGCTAACGGATGTAAATGCTTCTTATGAGCTAAAGGCGACAGAAGAGACGGGCGAAATCACTCTGAACTACATCGCTAAATAGTAAGTGCGAATAGCAAAAGCAAACTGAACAGAATAGACAGTCGTCATCGTAGGCTCAGATAGAGCGACACGGCTAACAATTATAAATAATGGAATTTAACATGATGAAACAGACAAAAATTAAGGCACTTGCACTAGCGGGTGTGATGGCATTCGGCCTAGCAGCGACGACAACGGCACAAGCTCACCCACGCTGGATTTTGCCATCACACTTTACCGTATCGAAAGAAGGCGGCGATTGGCTAACGTTCGACGTGACTGCATCTCACGGTACGTTCGTTTTCGATAAGCCAGCAGGCAGTGAAAACGCTCATATCATCATGCCAGACGGTCGCAGCGAGCGTCCTAACTTTGTTATTCGCGGTAAACGTCGTTCAATCTTTGATTTCTACTTTGAAGAAGAAGGTACACACAAAGTGGCGATTAACAATGAGCCTTCTTACTACACGCAATATAAAGCGGGTCGTCGTGACACAGTGAAATGGGTCAAAGCAAACAAAGCGGAACGTGATTCAGTTCTTCCTGAAAAGTCGCGTGACGTGGTAACACAAATCAGTTTCACTCGTGCAGAAAGCTACATCACAGTAGGTAAGCCATCGGATTCAGTCTTCAAAATTGAAGGCAAGCTACTTGAAATGAAGCCAGTAACGCACCCTTCAGATATCATTGAAGGCGAACCGGTGACATTCCAATTCTTCTACAACGGTGAAATTCAAAAAGACGTGAAGGCGGAAATCACTCGTGAAGGCACGCTTTACCGCAACCACCAAGAACAGATTGATGTAGTGAGTGATGAGAACGGCGAAATCACGTTCACTCCAGACGTGGCTGGTCGTTACGTAATGAAAGCGAACTACAAAGGTGAGTTGATTGACAACCCACTGGCAGACAAAGCAAGCGCGAACGTTCACCTAACGTTCGAAGCACTGCTTCAATAATTTGTCATATCGGGGCTAGATCCTTGATAAACACCAAAATACTTAAGGGCTCATTTGAGCCCTTTATCGCTCAGTTTACGACTGAGAATTTGCACTGTGGCTAGGGTATGAACCATGACAATAAAAACAAAACTTAACGCTTTAATGACTCCTTGCTTAGCTCTAGGACTTGGTTTCGCTGCATTACCTGCACAAGCTCACTTTCCACTGATGAGCTGCTGGTTTGAAGGCAAAACCGTGGCTTGCGAAGCGGGCTATTCAGACGGTAGCAAAGCGATTGATTACGCGGTTCAGATGTACGACTACGAAGACAACTTGATTGCAAAAGAGATGACGGATAAGCGCTCCATCGTTGAGTTTCCAAACCCAGATACTGAGTTTTACCTTGTGTTTGATTCTGGCCACGAGTTTCCTGTTGAAGTCGACGTTGTAGAGATCAGCGAGAAATGATGATTCAAGGTGTACGTGCTGACACGGGCGGCAGAGAAGGCAAATGGGTAGGGCTGGTCATTGTGTTCATTCTAAGCTTTGCCACGGTCGCTATTCCATTTCATCAAGCAGAATCCCACGTAAAAGCGGTACTTGATCATCAGATTCTGGTGACCGATGTTGAGCAAGAAAACTTGGCGATGTTATCAGAGCTGCGTTTGGCTCATGAAGAGATTCGCGACCTTCGTATGGACTCTGACGGTGAATGGCCAAGTGTTTCGTCACTTAAAGATGAATGGGTCGCGCCATTTGTTGAAGACCAAAGTTGGAAACGTAAAGGTTCTCATACTTGGTTATTGGACGAGCGTGGTTACTACTTTTCTACGCCAAGTGAACACGCAGCACAAAGCGATCATGGCTTTGCTGATTCCTTTATTTTAAACGCCAACAGTGTCTCTCCTGAAATCTGGATTTTCTTTGGTGGCGTAGCAAGTCAACCGACTAATTTTGATGAGAACACACTTGAGTCTGCGGGCTGGAAAATGGTCGTCAATGAATCAGAAGTTGAACAGCATGATGCTTCTTCTCATTAAACAATCTGGCTTACAAAAATGCTCACTAATAATAAGAGATTTACTATGCGAATTATGACTCTGTTCATGTCGTTATTGGCGGTGTTAACGACACCCAATGCATTGGCAAAAGAATACAAGATAGATAACGACAAGCTAACGATTGGCATAACCCTCCAGCCTTATTACAGCTACGTAAAAGCCGTGGTGGGTGACAAAGTTAACATTCTTCCATTGGTTGATGCTGGGTTTAATCCGCATAACTACTTGCCACAACCGAATGATTTAAAGCGATTGAGCCAGATGGATGCGATCGTGGTAAATGGTATTGGTCATGATGACTTCGCGCTTAAGGTGATTTCAGCCGCGCAACGTGATGACTTAGTGGTTATCGAAGCAAACAAAGAAGTGCCTTTGCTTCCAGCATTAGGCCAGTCTGTTGGTCAAGGTGCTGTGAACCCGCATACGTTTGTTGGTCTTTCGACAACGATTCAAAAGGTTTACACCATCGCGAGTGAAGTCTCTAAGCTCGACCCAGACAACGCGGCGTTTTATCGCAAGAACGCACGTAAATATGCCAAGCAATTTCGTTTTATGAAGCGTGATGCGATGCTGTCATTAGGTGAGCTAGACACATCAGGCATGAAAGTAGCGACGACGCACAATGCTTACGGCTATATCCTTCAAGAGTTTGGTGTAGATGTGGCGGCGGTGATTGAGCCTGCACACGGTGTTGAACCAAGTGCTAGCCAACTGCAAGAAACGATCGAAAAGATCCGCGCATCGGGTATTGATGTTCTGTTCTATGAGCTCAACATGCCAAACCGTTTTGTTGACACCATTGAAGCGGAAACGGGCGTTCAGCTTTACCGTTTCTCTCACATGACGTACGGCGAATATGAAGACGACAAAGTAGAAGTTGAAATGAAGAAGAACCTAGAAACGTTAATCGAAGCAATGAAATTTGCGGCGGCTAACCAAGCTAAAAGCGGGAACGCATAATGCTAGGTCCTTCAATTTCAATCAATCAACTTGGTTTGCAATACGACAACAACATGATTCTTGACGATATCTCATTAGAACTTAAAGCAGGTGAGTGCCATGTGATCATGGGGCCAAACGGCGGAGGCAAAACCTCTTTGCTGCGCTCGGTTCTTGGTTTGACGCCTTTCTCTGGGCAAATCAATATTCATTGGCCAGAAAAGCCAAGTATTGGTTACGTTCCTCAAAAAGCGACCTTCGAATCGAGCTTACCTCTAACGGTAATGGATTTTGTACTGCTTAACCAAACTCGAATTCCGCTATTTTGGCGTCGTAAGTCTAAGCAGTTGGATCTCGCATTAGCGCAATTGGATCGTGTTGGAATGGCGACTCGTAGCGACCGCCGTATGGGGCAGTTATCGGGCGGTGAACAACAACGTGTGTTGTTCGCTCAAGCCTTATTGGATAACCCAAGCCTATTGGTGCTGGATGAACCTACGACTGGCATGGATGAGCAGGGCGTTCGTTATCTTGAATCTCTAATTCGTGAATGTGTTGATGAAGGCCGCACGATTCTTGCCGTTCACCACGATGTAACCGCAGTACGTCGCCTTGAAGCGAATGTACATGTTGTGAATCGATTCTTGGTGGATAGTGGCCCACATGAACAAGTGCTGCACCAAAGTAAAATCGAGAGTTTATTTCAGCACTACAGCAGTGGTGCAGCCATCGCTAAATCTAAGGAGGTTGCGTAATGGAGTGGTTACGACAACTTGCCATTAGTGGCGTTGAAACGGGTTGGTTATCAGACAGCTTCATGTATGCGTTCATGGTGAATGCACTGGTGGCTGCGTTGTTACTGGGCCCGTTATTAGGTGGCCTTGGTACTTTGGTGATTGCAAAGCGTCTGGCTTTCTTCTCTGAAGCGGTAGGTCACGCTGCATTAACCGGTATTGCTATCGGTGTTTTGCTTGGTGAGCCACCAGAAAACCCAATTATTGGTCTGTTCAGTTTCTGTATGATCTTTGCTTTGCTTCTTCATTTTGTAAGAAACAGAACCAATGTGCCATACGATACTTTAGTCGGCGTTTTCCTTGCGCTCGCTTTAGCGGTCGGCGCGGCATTGTTGATGTACGTGGCGCGTAAGATCAACATTCACATGCTTGAAAACGTGCTGTTTGGTTCGATTCTCACGGTAACAGATCAAGACTTAGCGATTCTCGCAGGCAGCTGCGCACTCATCATTTTGCTCTTGATACCGACGTTCAACCGTATTCTTCTCACTTGTATTAGCCCTGATATTGCCAAGGTTCGTGGCTATAACACCAGCTTTTATGACTACTTGTTTGTCATGATGATTACTTTGGTGACGATTGCAGCAGTGAAGATCGTGGGTGCGGTTCTTGTTGGGGCATTACTGCTCATCCCAGGCGCGACGGCTCGACTGTTGACAAAACGCATGGGCAGCTTTGTTTTGCTTTCTGCGTTGCTGGCAACCATCGCGTGTTTGGTCGGAACGGTATTACCGATGGAGCTTAAACTGCCAGTGCCATCGGGCGCTTCAATCATCATCGTTTCTGCAACGTTTTTCCTAGCGGCGACGCTATATCGAATTATAAGAAAGGCATAACCATGACTTCTTTGATGAATCGTATTTCAAGCTCAGTAAAAACAGCGACTCAAGTGAGTGCACTTAGTAGTCTATTGTTGGTTGGCTCATTGGTGTCTCTCAATGTTAATGCTGAAGATATTCTAACCAGTACGCCGGTGACCTACGCGTTGGCGACTGAGCTGACCAAAGGCACAGACATTACGACTGAATACCTACCACCAAAACGCTACGGCATTGATCGTCTGCCTAACTGGTTTGGTACTAAGGGGGCGAGCAAAGTCCTTCAATCAGGAGAAAAGGCGACCGTTGCACTAACGCTGTCATCCATCTGGCAAGCTGATCCTACATTTGTATACGCAAGACAAGGCAACATCCACTTGGTTGAGGTGGATGCTGCTCAAGCGATTACACCGCGCGCGCAAGGTGTCGCTGCGCTGACGTTATCAAATGGTGAAGTGTCTAAATACGCGTGGTTAAACCCAACCAATCTAACGCGTATGGCGGCAATTGTGGCTGATGACTTTAAGTTGTTGTGGCCAGCGCAAGCTGAGACCATTGATAGCAACCTACAACGCGTGATGCTTGATGTTCGTGAACTGATTAACAAGCAACAAGCGGTGTTATTGGATAACGACGTAGATTCAGTATTGTTGCTTTCAGAAAGTTTGGAAGATTTCGCTTCAGGTAGCCAACTGTTTGTTGAAGAGCGCATGTTCAAAGCAGAACTGGAATGGACAGAGCAAGACAAAGCGAAGCTCAAAACGATGTTTTCAGAAGACGATGCACTCTGGTTAGTCACAGCGAAAAAGCCAACGACGTTGATTAAGTCACTGGTACCGAATGAGCGAATTCTTGTTGTTGATTCCGTAGACCGTTGGGGAAGAGCAGGGATTAATGCAAAAGCGCCATTTGCTCGCTGGGAAGTTGAGCCTTTCAAAGGTTAAGTGGCTAAAACAAGTTAGCTAATAAACCGTTAGCTAATAAACCGCTCGTTCAAAAAACACGATCAAAAAAGCAGCCCAAATAGAGGCTGCTTTTTTTGTTCTTGTCCGTTGGCTCTGGTCAGAGTGCTGGGCAAGAGTACTGCGAGTTTAAAACTTACTCTGCAGCTTTTGTCTCTTTAGTTTCGATACCCGCTTCTTCCAATTCAACAGAAGCTTCAACTGTGCCTTCAGCTTGCTCTTGAGCGGCTTTCGCTTGCTCTTCAGCTTCCATTTTTGCGCGGTCAGCTTTAGAAATATAGCGAGGCTTGTTGCTACCATGCAGTTTAGACGTCGCCTGTTTCTGTCTTTTCTTTAGAATTTGATTGATTTTTTTCTTACGGTTCATTGCTGCATAGCCTTGTATTTAGTTTATGCGGTGGAGGATAATCATTTTAGATCTAGAACTCAATATTTACATGCTATCCAGCAAGGAAAATATCACTATGCAGGCAGTCGAAACCGCACGCTTACGATTAAGAATGATCGCACCTCAAGATGCGGCGTTTATTCAGCGATTATATAGCTCAGAAGATTTCTTACGTTACATCGGAGACAAGGAAATTACAGATACTGGCAAGGCTGTTGAATACATCGAAAACAACATTCTTAAGATGTATAGAGAGAAAGGTGTGTGTTTACTGATGGTCGAGATTAAAGAGTCTTCAACGCCAATCGGTGTCTGTGGTTTGATTAAAAGAGACACACTAGAGGCGCATGATATTGGTTATGGTTTTGTACCTGAAGTCTATGGCCAAGGTTATGCAAAGGAAGCGGCACAAGCGATAATTGAACAAGCTCAACATAATGCTGATATCGATCATTTAGTTGCCATCACGACCTCTGATAATATTCGAAGCATCGCACTGCTGATTAAGTTGGGTTTTGTGTTTGAGCGAGTTGAAGAGGCGATCAATGAAAGCGTCAATCTCAACCTGTACGGTCTCTCATTAGGTAATTAATCATGTTCCAACATAACAACATTCTACAAGGCGAACTCGCAACCGAGTACAAAACCGTTATTGCGATGGTGCACATCTACTGCAAAGCTCACCACGGTGCGGTTCGTCAGAATAACGCGTTATGTGAAGAGTGTGAGCAACTGTTGCGTTATGCAGAGACTCGGCTCGATAGGTGCCCTTATGGCGAAGCGAAGCCGACCTGTAATAAGTGTCCGATTCATTGCTATAAGCCTGACCCTAAAGAGCAGATGCGTTTAGTGATGCGATATGCTGGGCCAAGAATGCTACTCAAGCATCCGATTTTAGCGATACGACATTTGATACATGAGAAGCGGAAAGTGCCAGAGAAGCCATTGCCGAATGTGTCGAACCGCCATATCCGAATGAATAAGAAGTAACACATTGTTTACTGTGTGAAAGTATGTGTAATGTGAAAGTAATCGAAACAAAAAAGGTCTGATTGCTCAGACCTTTTTTGATGTAGACACACTTCTATCTAAGCTTGAATACAGCTAAGTAGCTAGGCAGGTAGACAGCTAGACAGGTAACTTATGCCGCTTGAGGCTCGTCGTAGGTCACTGTGAGGTTGTTGATCCAGCGTCGGCTCAAGTATCGGTGTGAACAGATGGCCAGTTTCACCACTTCTTCTACCAACATCAGACCGTAGATGTATTTGAAATCCCATCCAGCGACAAACGCGCCGTAAACACATACTGGAATACCCACCATCCACATCGCGATGAAATCCATTCGCAGGCAAAAAGCGTTATCACCACCAGCGCGAATAATACCGTTAATGATCACCATGTTGAGCATACGAATGACTACTGCAAAACACATAATAGTCATTGCAGGTGCAGCGAGTGGGTACAATGCATCGGTAGAAAGGTTTAGCCATGATAGAACATGTTCTTTACCCATAAACAGTAGCAACCCAACGACCGCGCCAAACCCAACGACGGCTTTAATGAAGGTTAGACCCATGCTCATCGCGTCATCAAATTCATCACGGCCTAATGAATGCCCTAACAAAACAGAACACGCCACTGAGATACCAAAGAAGATCGAGTAACACAGCGATTCAAATGGTGCGAGCATCGAAAACACCGCAAGTTCAGTCGTGCCCATGTGCCCGAAAATCATTTGATATGCCATGGTACCCATTGCCCACAACACAGCATTCATCGTCAACGGCAGAGCAATGCGACGGTAAGACAACCACAATGACGGGCGATGTGGTGAGCTCGGTGTCGTTAATAGCCAATGTTTACGCATACGCATGTAGCTATACATTAAGCCCACTTGAATCAATCGCGCTAAGGTTGTTGCCAATGCCGCACCTGCTACGCCCATTGCTGGAATGCCGAAAGCACCTTTAATAAGAATGAAGTTAAGCGCTATGTTGAGTGCGATGGTAACGCCGCCTAATAATAGCGGAGTTACGGTGTCACCTGATGAGCGCATGCTTGCTTCTACCACGACAACAATGTGAGTCAGAAGTAGAACAGGGAAGCCATACCATAGGTAAGTCGCGCCAAGTTCAATCACGGTTTGATCGCTGGTTTGCAACATCATTAAAAACTGAGAACCAAGAGTGATGATTGCGGTAACAGGCAGCAGAACTTTTAAGCCAAATATCATCGCAATCGATGATACTGTTCGTGCGCTTTTTCGGTCATTCTTTCCCCAGTATTGAGCGACTAATGTACCGTTTGCTGAGGCCAACCCTGCCATAATCATAATAGCAACGAAGTGCCATTTTGACGCAATTCCCACAGCTGCAGCTGCTTCCATACCATAATCACTGACCATTAATACGTCAGCAAGGGCAAGAATAGCGACCAGCGCACTTTGCAAAGCAACAGGTAGACCAAGTTTAACGATACGAGGTAATATGCTCTCTGGCTTGTTATTCATAGATGAGTTAGGGTTGATGTTAGTTGTCATAAGCTCTCCGATTTATGGCAGAACTATAGTGTTTTGAGCGAAGTAACAACATGTTTAAAAAACAACAAAACCTGTGCGAATCCGTCATTGAATCAATGAAGCCAAAATCCACTTGGCACGATGACGTTTTTCTTGCCGAACAGTGCAAAGAACGTTTTTTGACCGTTGAAGATATCCCAGAGATGAAAAGTTTTGGTGTCTATATGGGCGGTATGGCAAAGCTATACGATGGTTATTGGGTTGAGCGAGAATCCGTCAATGTTCATACGTTGATTTTTACTCAAGAAGGGGGTGGAATTCTAACCACTTCAACCTCGGTACAAGCGATTACGCCTTATACGCTGGTGGTTCTTCCTGCCGAAACCCCATTTCGTTTCGAACTCGATCCTCAATACAACTATTGGAAAATGGCGTGGATGCTGACGCCTGATACGCAGCAATGGCAGCACATAGCAAGTTTAGGTCAGGGGATTGTGCCGTTCGGGGAGTGTGAACAGATCTGGTCATTAATGAACTTGGTTTACTTTGA
>Ga0310124_10000147_pt1 | contig 44906 bp, 39 predicted proteins | sample CB11b_AW_Bot5_MG_FD_203507 | JGI IMG/M metagenome (GOLD analysis project Ga0310124, IMG submission 203507) | Marine microbial communities from Western Arctic Ocean, Canada - CB11b_AW_Bot5 | ecosystem: Environmental > Aquatic > Marine > Oceanic | place: Canada: Western Arctic Ocean | collected... | reverse complement strand
GGTTTGCTTGCCTCGCTAAGCGTTGCCTGCTCTGCCGTCTCAGTGGGGTCGCATTATAGGGAGCCGCGAATTTAACGCAAGCCTTTTTTTACTAAAAAACTTATTTAAATTACACCCCAAGCAAGCGCACACCCTAAACACAAGTTACCCACAACCCACTGTTGATAACTCTACTTTTATGGCCGTTTATCCTAAACACTTGGTCATTCCTATGGTAAGTTGCGGTCACTTTTTTAACACATGTCTTTAGGTAGTAGTTATGGCAGATATAATAAATAGTATTAGTGGCCTTTTATGGGGTCACGTTCTCGTATACTTATTAATAGCAGCGGGTTTATTCTTTACCTTTAAATTGGGTTTTATTCAATTCGTACAATTTCCACATATGTTCAAGGTTATGTTTGGCTCTCGAAAGTGCGGTAATAACGAGATCTCTTCATTTCAGGCTTTTTGTACTTCACTAGCAGCCCGAGTGGGCACTGGCAATATGGCAGGTGTCGCTGTTGCATTATACCTTGGTGGCCCAGGTGCTATTTTTTGGATGTGGTTAATTGCTTTGATTGGTATGGCAACAAGTTTTGCTGAAAGTACACTTGCTCAGGCATACAAGACTAAAGATAGTGATGGTAATTTTAGAGGTGGTCCTGCGTACTATATGCAAACCGGCTTAGGTAAGCGTTGGATGGGAGTTTTGTTCTCACTGTGTTTAATTTTAGCTTTTGGTCTGGTATTTAATGCTGTGCAATCAAACTCTATTGCAGCCGCTTTTGAAGTAGCATTTGATATTCCAAAATATATTGTGGGTCTTTGTTTAGTTATTGGCTCTGGGATCATAATTTTTGGCGGCCTTAAAACAATTTCTCGATTTGCTGAAATGGTTGTTCCTTTTATGGCTCTAGCCTATTTGTGTGTTGCACTTTATGTTTGTGCTGTTAACTTAAGCGCACTTCCTGATGTATTTATGCTGGTAATAGATAGTGCTTTTGGAATAGAACAAGCCGGTGCTGGCGCAATAGGTTATGGTGTAATACAAGCCATGATCCAAGGAATTAAACGGGGATTGTTTTCTAATGAAGCGGGTATGGGTAGTGCTGCTAATGCTGCAGCAACTGCAACCCCTTATCCCCCTCACCCAGCATCACAGGGGTATGTGCAAATGCTTGGGGTTTTTATTGATACAATTGTAATTTGTACTGCGACTGCTGCACTTATTTTATTATCTCAACAATTAATACCTGAATCAGGAGTGTTGGGTATAGAACTTACTCAGGCCGCATTAACAGAGCATGTTGGAAGTTGGGGCACCTACTTTATTGCTATCGCAATTTTATTTTTTGCTTTCACATCTATTGTTGCGAATTACTCTTATGCAGAAACCAATCTTATGTTTTTAGAACACAACTCTAAGAAAGGAATGTTTATATTTCGCTTGATTGTTTTAGGAATGGTTATGTTCGGGGCAGTAGGTGAGCTTGGGTTAATTTGGACATTAGCCGATATATCAATGGGTTTAATGGCTATTGTTAATGTTATTGCACTTTTTATGTTGTCAGGTGTTGTGATATGGCTTTCAAAAGATTACAACGAACAACGCAAAAGAGGCCTAACTCCTACATTTGATAAGAGCAAACACCCAAAGCTAAATAAAGAGGTCGACCCTCTGGCCTGGAAATAAAAATTAAATCGCGAGCTCCGGCTCGCTTTTTTAGATTTATTTTTACTACTACTTTATATTTATTGACGTATAGGAATGCATTAAAAAGTTATCTGTAAAAAAAGGAGACCTAATGGATGACGTAACAAAAAAGTACAGTATCGACACGACTGATTATCAAGTTGGACAAGATAATGTGCAAAAATGGGGGTTCGACATCCATAACCCTGTATTTGGAATAAGAGCATTTTTAGTTGTTTTATTTGTAATACTTACCTTAGTTTTTGACCCCACACTTACCCGTGATGCACTAACTTCAACTAAAGACGCTATTATTAATCAATTCGATAGTTACTTTATGCTATTAGCCAACGCCTTTGTGATTTTTTGCGGTGTTTTAGCATTTTCCCCTTTAGGTAAAATTCGTTTAGGAGGTATAAAAGCTCGTCCAGAACATGGTTACATGTCGTGGCTTTCCATGCTCTTTGCAGCAGGAATGGGAATTGGCTTACTATTTTGGGGAGTTGCAGAGCCAACAGCCTATTATACCGGTTGGTATCATATGCCCATGGGAGTTGAGGCAAATTCAGCACAAGCACATTCATTAGCTTTAGGTGCAACTATGTACCACTGGGGCTTACACGGATAGGCGATTTACGCCGTGGTTGGGCTAAGTCTGGCTTTTGTTGCATTCAACAAAGGTCTTCCTTTATCTATACGTTCTGTTTTTTACCCTTTATTTGGTGATCGTGCTTGGGGTTGGCTTGGACATATCATAGATATACTTGCGGTACTGTCTACCTTATTTGGTTTAGCTACATCGTTAGGGCTTGGTGCACAACAAGCAACCAGTGGAATAAATTACCTATTAGGTACAGATTTCGGCACAGCTTTTCAAATATCAGTTATTGGATTAGTAACTTGTATTGCTATTTTTTCTGTTATTAGAGGTATTGAAGGCGGTGTAAAAGTACTAAGCAATGTTAATTTAATCTGCGCGTTTATTTTATTGTTAGCTGTTATCGTACTTACAGTCTCTGATTCAATTCCTGCCGTGTGGTTTACCCTTAAAGCATACGCAGAACAGTTCGTGCCATTGAGTAATCCTTTTAATAGACCCGATGAAGACTGGATGCATTCTTGGACTGTATTTTATTGGGCGTGGTGGATATCTTGGTCACCATTTGTAGGAATGTTTATAGCTAGGGTTTCTAAAGGGCGAACTGTACGAGAATTCTTACTTGTTGTAATAGGCCTACCCACTCTGCTTAGCTTAGTATGGATGGGTGTATTTGGTAATATGGCAATTACACAAGTTATAGAGAAAGTTGGGCCACTTGGTCAAAATGGTTTAACTGATATTTCAGTTACTTTATTTCAAGTTTACGAACAGCTTCCGTTTTCTAGCTTTATCTCTATTATTTCTATCGCTTTGGTTTTAGTCTTTTTTATTACTTCATCTGACTCGGGATCGCTTGTAATAGACGGTATAACTGCTGGCGGTAAAATAGATGCACCAGTGCCACAACGTATATTTTGGGCAACTGTAGAAGGTATGATAGCAGCAGTATTACTTTGGGTTGGAGGCTCGCAAGCATTACAAGCACTTCAATCAGGAGTCGTTACAACTGCCCTACCGTTTTCAATAATGCTAATTTTAATGTGCGTTGCGCTTATAAAGGGCTTACTAAGTGAATACCCGTTTTACAAAGCCCAAAGTAAACTGCAATAACAGCTCATTTTTTGTAAGTGGCCCTGATGGGTCGCTTACACATCGACTTTAAAATTTACCTTAGACACGCCTTACATATATTCATGTTCACTAATATCAGATCCCAATGTTATTTCATCATTTAGAGAGGGCAAAATTTTCGCGCACACTATTAAAAATATCTGATTTACTTAAGTATAGATGCATGTGGAATTGCCAAGAGTAATTAAATCATCATCGTTCTTATTTTTTTCAGTCACAGTAAAAAATATATTAGAGGTAAGTTGGTGTTAAAAATAATATGTGGGAAATTAAACTAGCAAACTTTAGGTGTTTTAAAGTGAGGGGTAGCTTTAAATTAAGACTATTTAATTTAGTTTTTAGTAAAGATGGTGCCCGAGGCCGGACTTGAACCGGCACGACTTGTTAGTCGAGGGATTTTAAATCCCTTGTGTCTACCAATTCCACCACTCGGGCATCGAGTTTGCTAATTAAAGCGTGTGGAGTAAATTATGTGGAGGCGGAACCCGGAGTCGAACCGGGGTAAACGGATTTGCAATCCGGTGCATGGCCACTCTGCCATTCCGCCTTAACCTTCCAAATAATTTGGAGCGGCACACGAGGCTCGAACTCGTGACCTCGACCTTGGCAAGGTCGCGCTCTACCAACTGAGCTAGTGCCGCATATAATAAATTTTTATCAAGCTTTTAATTAAATTGGTCAGTAATTAAAAGTGGTGCCCGAGGCCGGACTTGAACCGGCACGACTTGTTAGTCGAGGGATTTTAAATCCCTTGTGTCTACCAATTCCACCACTCGGGCATCGAGTTTGCTACTTAAAGCAAGTGGATAAAACTAATATGGAGCGGCACACGAGGCTCGAACTCGTGACCTCGACCTTGGCAAGGTCGCGCTCTACCAACTGAGCTAGTGCCGCATCATATTAATTCTAATGTTTCGTTTTAAAAGGTATATGTTGGTGCATATAACTTAACCACAAAGTGGTGCCCGAGGCCGGACTTGAACCGGCACACTCTAAGAGCGAGGGATTTTAAATCCCTTGTGTCTACCAATTCCACCACTCGGGCATCGAGTTTGCTATTTAAAGCATGTGGAGTGTTGATTGGAGGCGGAACCCGGAGTCGAACCGGGGTAAACGGATTTGCAATCCGGTGCATGGCCACTCTGCCATTCCGCCCCAGCACTGGGGTACAACCTTAGATAACGTGGAGCGGCACACGAGGCTCGAACTCGTGACCTCGACCTTGGCAAGGTCGCGCTCTACCAACTGAGCTAGTGCCGCATTTCGTTATCTTGGGGGCTATGCCCTCTCAACACGGACGCATTCTACAGAGATTATTAAACGCGTCAATACAAAAAATGCTAGTTTTGAACTGTTTGCTTGTTTTTTATCTAAAACGGTGCGTTATTATACATTTACAGTTAATTTTTGGTCAATTCACTCCATGCTGCGTTCAAATATTGCAGCATAGAACTCAAGGTCAAAAACGTTGCTATATAGAGTAGTCCAAAACTTAAATAATTCATCCATGTATCATATTGCCAAATCAATCCAATGATGGCTAACATTTGCGCAGCAGTTTTTATTTTACCCATATTTGACACAGCCACGTTGCCACGCTTGCCCTGCTCAGCCATCCATTCTCTTAATGCTGATATAACAATTTCACGACTAATAATAATAAGTGCAGGAATAGTCATGTACATTGACTGATATTGATCTGAGAGAGCCACAAGTGCCGCACACACCATTACTTTGTCAGCAACAGGATCTAAAAAAGCGCCAAATGGTGTTGATTGTTCTAGTTTTCTTGCAAGGTAACCGTCAAGTATGTCGGTAATTGATGCAAGCCAAAAAATAAAAGCGGCAGCAAAAAAAGCCCAGCTATAAGGCAAATAAAATATCACCAAAAAAATGGGGATAAGAAAGAGTCTAAATGTTGTGAGTGTGTTTGGAATATTCCACATAACTACTTGGATATGTCTTTTCTTTTATATTCGCATGAAGGGCTAGCCCTTGTCATGTAAATGGTTAAATATCTTCTCAGCCATGTCAGGGCTGATCCCGGGAACTTTCTTTAATTGTTCTATATTAGCAGCTTTTACCCCCTGCATGCCCCCTAAATATTTTAATAATGTTTGGCGACGCTTAGAACCTACTCCATTTATTTCTTCTAGCAAGGATTGCGTGCGTTGTTTTTGACGCTTATTTCGATGCCCTGCTATTGCAAAACGGTGAGACTCATCACGGATATGTTGAATAAGATGAAGTGCAGGTGCATCAGAATCCATCGGGATTGTTTTACGCCCTCCATCTATAAGTAAGGTTTCAAGACCAGGTTTACGACTTGTGCCTTTTGCAACCCCTACTAAAAGAGGCATTTTAGTATGAGACCAATTAGCAAAATATTGCTCTGCCCTTCCTAACTGTCCTTTACCACCATCTATAAATATAACATCGGGAATTTTGTCTTCATCAACGAGTTTGTTGTAACGTTTATTTAAAGCAAACTCCATGGCTGCATAATCATCACCACCAGTTATGCCGGTTACATTGTAGCGTCGGTATTCTTTTGTATTTGGTCCTTGCGAATCGAACACAACACAACTTGCTATCGTGTTTTCTCCCATGGTGTGACTGATATCAAAACATTCCATCCGTGCTATATCATCTAAACGTAATGTTGCTTTTAATTGGGCATAGCGCTTATTAATAGAGTCTTGTGTACTTTGTTTGACAGCAATACTGTTTAACGCATTTTTATTTGCTAGTTGAAGATATTGCGCCCGCTCTCCACGCGTAACCACTTTAAGTGCCACTTTTCGCTCACTGATTTGCGTAAGTGCTTCGCTTAGCGCGCTACTTTCTTCTATTTCAAACGGAAGTATAATTTCTTTAGCAATACGCCCTGTTGCACCTGGAGCTAAATAATACTGCCCTAAAAATGAGGTTAAAATCTCTTGCTCGCTTGAATCTTTCGGTACTTTAGGAAAATACGTTTTACTGCCTAATACTTTGTGATCGCGGATCATGAGTAAATGTATGCCGTTTAACCCATTTAAATGTGCGAAGCCCACCACATCCATTTCTGCGAAATTACCCGAAATAGACTGTTGCTCCTGCATTTTACGTAGTAGCATTATTTGGTCACGTACCTTTGCTGCAAGCTCAAAATTGAGCTCCATGCTAGCCGCTTCCATTTTTTTTATTAGCTCAGCAATCACTTCATTCGATTTACCCGTTAAAAATTTACGGACATAATCAACTTGTTCGCTGTAATCGTCTTCGGTAACTTTATTGACACACGGTGCAGAACATCGCTTGAGCTGATACTGCAAACAAGGGCGGCTTCGGGCGCGATAATAAGCATCCTCACACTGGCGAACTGGAAATATCTTTTGCATTAAACGCAAACTTTCCGAAACAGCACCTGCACTCGGAAATGGACCAAAGTACTCGCCTTTTATCTTGCGGCTCCCCCTATGAAACGCTAAACGAGGATGTTTGTGGTGCGTTAATAAAATATAAGGGTACGACTTATCGTCTCGCAATAGAATATTGTAACGAGGTTGATATTTTTTTATGAGGTTATTTTCGAGCAGTAGCGCTTCGGTTTCGGTATTAGTCAGTGTAACTTCAATATCACTAATGTTACTGACTAAAACACGGGTTTTGCTATCAGTGATGTTGGATCTAAAGTAACTGCTTACGCGTTTTTTTAGTTGTTTAGCCTTGCCAACATAAATAACTTGATTGTCACTATCAAGCATGCGGTATACACCAGGCTCGCTTGATAGCGTTTTTAAAAAGTGTACGTGATCAAATTCAGACATATAAAAGGATTAGTACGAAATGTCTATGTCAATCATCTTATGACGAATAGCTAAATGTGTAAGTTCAACGTCGCCACCTACGTTTAATTTTTCAAACATACGGTAACGATAACTATTAACTGTTTTAGAGCTTAGATTTAAGCGTTCTGCAATATCTTGTGCTTTTTCACCTTTGGTGATCATAAGCATTATTTGAAGTTCGCGCTCTGATAAACTCTGAAACGGATTTTCGTCTGTGCGACCAGTAACCTGTGCAAGTGCTATTTGTTGTGCAATTTCAGGCGCAATGTAGCGCTGACCTGCATGGACTGAACGAATGGCACGAACCATTTCATCAGAGCCGGCTCCTTTGGTAAGAAAACCATGTGCACCAATTTGCATTACTTTAGACGGAAATGGATCTTCGCAATTAACGGTAAGAACAATAATTTTTACATCAGGGCAATAGCGACAAATCTTTTTAGTTGCCTCCAATCCACCCATGCCAGGCATATTCATATCCATAAGTACGATGTTAGGTGTGTGCTGTCGACAAAACTGAACGGCTGCCTCACCGTCTTTTGCTTCACCTACAACTTTAAACCCACGCACATCATCTAAAATGCGCCTGATCCCGGTTCGTACTAGTTCATGATCATCAACTAAAAGTACATTAATCAATGCAATACCCTCATTAACTCAACAATACGCGTCTAAATAATTCAATTTGTCACATTAACACAGTTAAAGCGAAACAATAACTAATATTATCGCTCTCATTTTGGCACATTAACTAAAGTTATAACTACTGGAGTCAATGTGCCCAGCACTTTAAGACGCTGATTTTTCACTAAAACGGTCAACCCACAGTGCAATAATGCCATCGCCTGTTACATTACATGCCGTACCAAAGCTGTCTTGTGCTAAGTACAATGCAATCATTAATGCTACTGCCCCTTCATTAAATCCAAGCATGCTGGTTAAAAGGCCAAGAGCCGACATTACCGCGCCACCCGGTGCGCCTGGAGCAGCTATCATCACAACACCTAACATGAAAATAAATGGCAACATACCCATTAACGATGGAACTTCCATACCTGGCGATAAAAACATAACAGCCATAGCACACGTAACAATGGTAATAGTTGAACCCGACAAATGAATGGTGGCACATAAAGGTACTGTAAAGTTTGCAACATCTTCTTTTACATTATTTGCTTTACTTGATTGCAGAGATACTGGAATTGTTGCCGCGCTCGACATAGTACCTAATGCAGTAAAGTAGGCAGGTAACATATTTTTAACTAACTCAAGTGGATTACGCTTTAACAAAATTCCCGTAGCAATATATAAAACGCTTAACCATAACCAGTGCATAACAAGAGCCGCAATTAATACCACTCCAAATGTTTGCAGCGTATCAACCACTGTGCCCGCTACGGTCATTTCAGCAAACACACCTGCAATATAAAATGGTAATGCAGGAATAATCACTTTTGACAATAAGGCATCTATTACATCACGACCCTGATCAGATACTTTTTTTAGTGTGTCTAATTCAAGCTGGCTCATACCAATGCCAAATATAAAAGCCGTCGCAAGGGCAGTCATCACACCCATTAGTGGTGGGATCTCTATATCAATAAAACTGCCTATCTCGGTGGCCACTTCGGCTTCAAAAGTAATACCGCCACTTAAAAATGGAATAACAGCACTGACTAACAAAAAGGCAAGCGTGCCGGCAATAACGGTAGAGCTATAAGCAAACCCAACCGTTTTACCAAGTAAGTGGCCAGACCCTTTAGGAAGCCCGGCAATACCCGAAGCAATAAAAAATAAAATAATAAGAGGAATAGTGAAGGAAATAATTTGACCAATTAACTCTTTAACCGTGAATAAGAGTTCAACACCTGTTAAAGGCACGTAAAAGCCTACCAATATACCAGCCACAATACCGGCAATTAACTTTAAGATTAACTTCATTTTTATTACTCAATTATTATTAGATAAACGTTTTTATCATGTTTTGATTAGCTTGTGTCATAAAACCGCTGAACTAAGGTTTATTTGCATAAATAATCATCAATATAAAAGTACATCTGCGCTCAGTAAATTATCGAACGCCAAATTCATTCAATTTATTGGTTGTTAGTGCATACAGCTTTTAACCTATTAAGCCAATTAAATCGCGTAAAGTATTGCGTATGACTGTGTTGGTATATAAAGGCTGCGCCTTTAGTATTTACACTTTTCTTTAGTTTATTTATGAGTAAAAAATCGCCATGACTAATAAAAGCGTCTTATCATTAAAGTTAATATGCGCACCTAATAACAAAAGGCACTGCTAATATAGATTTTTATTTCACTTAGTTATAAGCTCAATCGATATATCTTATAGCCAAACTTTACTTTTATTTTTTTAAACTCTCAGTAAAGTGTCAACATATAGTTAGTAGCAAAGGCTATTAGCACGTTGATCAGATTGTATCCAAAGGAACATTATGTCTACTATTTTTGAAGATAACTCACTAAGTATCGGTAATACACCGCTGGTAAAACTTAAACGTGTTACAGGTGGGAATGTATTCGCTAAAGTGGAAGCGCGTAACCCAAGCTTTAGTATAAAATGCCGTATTGGTGCATCGATGATTTGGGAGGCTGAAAAAGCAGGTCAGCTAACTGAAGGTAAAGAACTTATCGAGCCTACATCTGGTAACACAGGTATTGCACTGGCTTTCGTTGCCGCAGCACGTGGTTATAAACTAACGCTTACAATGCCAAATACAATGAGTTTAGAACGTCGTAAACTACTTAAAGCACTGGGTGCAAACCTTGTACTTACAGACGGTGCTAAAGGCATGAATGGTGCAATACAAAAAGCAAAAGAAATTCAAGCAACAGACCCAGAAAAATACATTTTGCTACAGCAGTTCGAAAACCCAGCAAACCCAAAAATACACTTTGAGACTACAGGTCCTGAAATTTTTGATGCGCTTGACGGCAAAGTAGATTACTTTGTAGCGGGTGTAGGTACTGGTGGAACTATCACAGGTGTTAGTCGTTACCTTAAAACAGAAAAAGGTTTAAACGTTAAGTCTATTGCTGTTGAGCCAACTAACTCTCCAGTAATCAGCCAAACACTTGCCGGTGAAGAAGTTAAGCCAGGGCCACACAAAATACAAGGTATTGGTGCAGGATTTATTCCTGGCAACCTAGATCTGAGCTTAATTGATGCTGCAGAGCAAGTATCTAACGAAGATGCGATTTCAATGGCACACGAGCTAATGAAAAAAGAAGGCATACTAGTAGGTATTTCTTCAGGCGCTGCAGTAGTAGCAGCAAAACGAATTGCTGAAAAACCTGAAAATGCTGACAAAAACATTGTCGTTATTTTGCCAAGTGCTACTGAACGTTACTTATCAAGCCCACTCTTTGATGAAGAGTTTAGTGACCAAGAGCTTGTTCAATAAGCATTACTAACCACTTTTTAAAAGGATGCCTAGGCATCCTTTTTTATTATTTACTCTGTAATATCTTTTTATTTACCTTCCATGTCTTTACATATTAGCTAATTCACCACACACTTAAATAAAACTAACTAACAAAAATTAACATGAAAAAAATAACCTATTTAGTCAGCCTTATTCTGTGTTTGTTTTTAGTTGCCTGTAGCGATGATGTGAAAAAACTTGGTGATTCACCCGGCGACACCGCAACAGCTTACTTTGACGCCTTGTACAATCAGCAAGATCTTCAAAAAGCAACAACCATGGCTACACCTAACCTTACGCGAATTATGAAGTCGTACGGTACAGCCAAACAATTTACGCGTAACTTAGTTAACATGCAGTACGATGAGGTTGTTATTGAAGTTGATATGACCAACATGAGTGTGCGCGAGCAATATGGCGATAATGCTAAAATAAATCTTATTTTTACTGGTTATTTAAACGGTAACAAAATAGATGATATGCGAAGCGTAAAAATGCTACGTAAAAAAGGTAAATGGTATATCGATAAAATAGTCGCCGACCCATACGCACGTTAAAGTAATTAATAAAAAGGCCTTACACATGTAAGGCCTTTTTATTTGCTCAATAATTAATTAGTTATACCAACTCCGAAATAATACTTAATCATTTTGCGGGGCTAAAGTAGATCATTTAATTAAGCGAACGGAGATTACAACTCACCTTGCTGAAAATTATCAACAGCTATTGCTTGTTTGCGTAGCTTATTGGCATGGTGCATAGCATCAGCATCGGTTTGCGTTACTAAGTCATTATTTAATGCAAAATTAATTGCCCCCTCAATATCGAGTGTTGCAGGAATATTACCTTTGCGCTGCCATTGTTTTAAATCTTTAAACTGGGCTTGCATATCGTGCATAGCTAAAAATGCACTTTCCATTACTCCAGTACCCGCGTTTTCATCTACATAGCACAAATGCGTTAAACGATTTCTAAACACACCGGGTTGAGTCATATGTTCACAAATACGTTGTGTAATTTCATCACTCGGTTTTTCATAATGATTACCAATTGGAAATACAATACGTTTAAGCACAAAATTAATAACTGGGTTTGAGAAATTTTTAAAAAAGCCATCAAACGCTTGGCCTATTTCAAATAATGATGTTTCTATCGCATATTTAACAAAAGGTAAGTCGGCTTGTTGACGGCCCTCGTCTTCGTAGCGCTTTAGAACCGTAGAGGCTAAATACAAGTGGCTCAATACATCACCTAATCGGGCTGATATCATCTCTTTGCGTTTTAGCTCACCGCCTAACATTAACATTGCCACGTCCGTACAAATAGCCAAGCTTCTGCTCATTCTACTTAAATGCTTGTAATAAATGGCAGTTTCGCCGCCAACTGGCGCTTTTGCAAAATAACTACGTGTTAAACCATGTATAAATGCCATGCTGGCATTACTTACTGCAAATAATATATGGTTCATTAATAAACCATCAAATTGATTCAGAGCAGCATCGTCATCTTCAAGAGCAGCGGCTTCCATTTCTTTTAAAACAAATGGATGACAGCGGGTAGCTCCTTGGCCAAATATCATTAAATTTCTGGTTAAAATATTTGCGCCCTCTACCGTAATTGAAACCGGTATTCCCATATAACCATGTGCTAAATAGTTGTTAGGCCCGACCTGGATACCTTTGCCCGAATGAATATCCATTGCATCGTTCATAACAGTACGGCCCATCTCAGTCATATGATATTTTGCAATTGCAGTGACAACCGAAGGGCTGAGTTTTAAATCTATTGCGCCTGCCGTCATTAATCGGCATGACTCTAGGGTGTAAGTTAAACCGCCAATGCGTGCAAGGGCCTCTTGCACACCTTCAAATTGCCCAATAGACACACCAAATTGTTGGCGTACCATGGCATATGCTGAAGTCATTTTAGCTGCTAAATGACCGGTTGCAGCACTCAACGCCGGAAGCGAAATACCTCGACCTGCACTTAAACATTCCACCAGCATGCGCCAACCACGTCCTGCGCATTCTTGACCCCCAATAATCCAATCAAGCGGGATGAACACGTCCTCACCATAGGTTGTACCGTTCATAAATGCCATGTTCAGTGGATAATGGCGCTCACCTGTTTTCACACCGGGATGATCGGTTGGAATAAGCGCACACGTGATACCAAGCTCTTTTTCGTCTCCTAGTAAACCATCTGGGTCGTACATTTTAAAGGCAAGCCCTAATACTGTGGCCACCGGTGCAAGCGTAATGTAACGTTTTGACCAGTTTAAACGCAGGCCAATTACGTCTTCGCCGTTGTGCTGCCCTTTGCATACAACGCCAGAATCTGGAATGCTACCGGCATCAGACCCCGCCTCAGGGCCGGTAAGTGCAAAACATGGTACATCTTCGCCATTGGCAAGGGTGGGTAACCAGCGGTCTTGTTGCTCTTTAGTTCCATAATGTAGCAATAACTCACCCGGCCCCAAACTATTTGGCACCATAACAGTCACAGCCGCAGTTAAACTTTTTGTTGAAATTTTTGACACTATGGTCGAATTAGCAATGGCAGAAAACTCTCGACCTCCAAATTTTTCTGGAATGATCAGCGCAAAAAAACCTTCTGTTTTTAAGTATTCCCATACCTCTTTTGGCAAGTCTTTATCTTTTTGCACTATTTGGTAATCATCAAGCATGGCCATTAAGGTTTCTACCTGATTAGCCATAAATGCATTTTCTTTTTCACTTAATTCAGGCTTTGGAAAGCTGTGTAATTTTTTCCAATCAGGGTTACCACTAAATAGTTCTCCATCCCACCAAACATCACCCGCTTCCATTGCTTCTCGCTCTGTTTGCGAAAGCGGTGGAAGTACTTTTTTAAACATTTTAAACGTGGGTCTACTGATCAGGTTTAGGCGAATATCTTTAACAGCAAAAATAACCACTATTACAACCAGTAAAATGATAAATACCGACATGCGTACATTCCTTTCACATTAAAAAATAATAACCTAAGTATGGCCCATCTTAGTTTAAATACAATGGGTAGCCAGTCGAGTGCCACTAAAATGATGAGCCTAGCTAATTGCACTTTAAAATATAACGATAAGTAGGATTACACGTTTATTACACACAACAAAAAGCCCACAAATGTGGGCTTTTTGTTACTTAACTGATTTAATTTATGCGATTAAACGCTTAATTAAAACTGAAAACGCATATTAGCAAAGTACGCATCGTTATCAGAATCATCAGCATTGTTCTCGTAACCTACTTTAAGACCAATATTTTTGTTAATAAAGTGCTGAGCGCCAAAACTGTACGTATCTTGTTTATCGTAGCTTGCAAATACAGAGGTCGCTTTTGAAAAATAGTAATTCGTTTCTGCCACCCATTGGTTCTCAGCGTCATCAATACTTTCGTATTTACCTTCAAACGTTAGATAGTTACCTTGCTGTAAATCAATAAAGTATTTAGCTGCGACGGCGCGGTAATCAAAGTCGTCATCAGATGTTACCGTTACGCCAATGTAATCGGTAGTGTTTAGCATATGGTTATACGCTAAATCGAATAAAGCGAAGTCTTCGCCATCTTTATTTTCAACTAACGTCACTTTTGCAAGCAGGTCTGGGTTAAAAAAGTAACCGCCTGAAATTGTATATGCTTCGTTATGATTACCAACATCAAGGTTTGTGTATGACGCACCAATCACAAACTCATTAATAAAATACTCACCACCCACTGATGTTGTATCGCTAAAGTCGTCATCAGCGTATGCGCCGTAAATGTTGCTTTGTTTATTAATGTATTCAAATTGGTCGTACGGGCCTAACGTTTTTTTAGGCGATAGGTAATAAATAGAATCTACAGCAACGGTATCGTTGTTGTCGCTGTCTTTGTAGCTTAGATTACTAATTGATTGATAGCTGTCTGCAGCAGCCGCAGTGCTAGATAATAAAATGCTTGAAATAATAACTGCTAATTTTTTCATTGTAAGACTTCCCTATGTACATTGCGTTTTATGCTTTAGCTAAATTACTAAAGTGGGCACATGCTAACGCCGGGAAACTGAATGAAAACTTAATTAAACCTTTGTATTTGTTAAGTTAATTGTAAGGAGGTGTAAGAAACTGTAAAATTAAAGTAGTTGCAACATTTAGTCAACAACTACTTAAAATATATGTACAATTATAGAGCGTGTTGGCTAATTACTCTATAAACTTCATTAATGTTATCGCCCGCTTTAAACTCTTTTGTAAGTGGCGTTGGGTCAGAGCCAATCCAAATTTTAAGTTCAGCATCCAAATCAAAGTGCCCTGCACTCTCTTTGCTAAACTTGGTGATTTTTGAGTAAGCAATACTCACCATTTCCATTTTAGAACCAGTTACACCTTGCTTATCAATTAAAATTAAGCGCTTGTTTGTAAAAATGAACATATCGCGAATAACTTTATAGGCTTTTTCGACGTGCTCACCCTCAATTAATGTATTAGCGAGTACTTTTTCTAAATCAGAATCATCAACTTCGCTTGCGTTACCCATTAATCCGCTTAATAAACCCATTATGCTTTCTCCTGTTTAAAAATTTGATTTTCTAATGTGTGGCCATTTACCAACTGTCTGTATTGCCAATTATGTTGGTGGCAAAACTGTAATAGTGCAATATCTAAGGCATGCTCAGATTGGTTGTACTCAATAACATACTCTTTGTGTTGGCTCATATAAACAGAGCTTACACCATTGAGTAACTGTAACTTTTGCTCAACGTTTTCATACATCTCGTTTAGCATTAATGTGTAAAAGTGTTTGTCGGTTTGATTTACTTTTGTTTGATGCTCACTCAATACGCCTTTATCTAAATGCAGCACTTGGGAACATAGCCGCTCAAGCTCGGTTAAATCGTGCGAGCTTAAAATAAAGGTTGCCTCAGAGCTCAACGTTGACACCAACTCACGCACTTCTCTAGCATGAATAGGGTCAAGTCCTGCGGTTGCCTCATCTAGCATAACAATTTGCGGCGAACCAATAAGAGCCTGCGCTATGGTTACACGTTTGCGCATACCATGCGATAAATCACCTGCACGGTTTTTAGCAATTTCACGCAGCCCAACTAAATCAAGCACGCGCAATGCTTCTGTGTGACTTTGCTTGGTACTCATACCTTGTAATTTGGCGTAAAAAGCAAGTTGTTTATCTATATTAAAACGCGGATCGAGCTGCGCATCTTGCGGTAAAGCACTTACTTTATTAAATAACGCAGCACTGCCTGGTTTATGCCCGAGTATTTCAAGCTCACCTTTGGTTGGCGATATATAACCGCACAACAAACTAAATAACGTCGTTTTACCCGCACCATTTGGACCAACAAGTGCAACGGGCGCACCTTGCTCAATTTCAAAGTTCACATTGTTAAGCGCAAGTTTAGAGCCGTACGACTTACTCAAGTTACGCCCTGTAATTAGTGTACTCATAGTGAGCTCCTTGCAAAAATACGTTGAGCCACGGCAAGTAGCACTGCGGTTTGTACAAGTGGGATTACCAAAGCACTTAATAATGGCAGGTTTTGCCCCGCAAGTTGCTCTATTTGTACACCCGGAAATAAATAATCAAGCACGCTCAATACCGGTATTTGCCACTGTAATAAACCGACTACAATACCGCCTGCTGTAAAGTATAAAATAGCGAGTACAATTGATAATCGCGACGAGCGTGCAAAAGTATTAATTAAAGTCATTAACGCCACAAACGGTGTAAATGTAACGATAAGAATTAAAAATATCGACAATGCACGGCCAACGCCCCCCACTAGCAAACTCGGATCGCGATAGCCTAATACCGCTAACGTGGCCACTAGAGTAATTGCTACCAAACACGTTAATACGGCTAATTGCCCTATAAACCGGCCAAACAATATTTCAAATCGGGTTGAGCGCAACGATAAGAATCTAAGCGTGCCGCGCTCTCTGTCACCCACTGTTTGGTCACTACAAATAAATAAACTAAACACAGGAAAACTGTACAAAGCAATAAGCCAATACATAGCAAACTCGGCTTCAGGCCAATCAAGAAGTTTGCTCAAGCCAATTGAACCTGAAATATCACGGGCTATTTGTTCAAAATTTGGCGAGCTAATAATGCTTACGGCTTGTCCTATCGGGTAGCGCAAAATAATTAACCAAACAAGTGCAAATGCGGCAAGTGCAATAAGCCCACGTTTAGTTAAAAACATACGTACAAGCTCAAATCCCGCAATTTGGGTTAAGCGTCCTACGTTTATTGGTAATGGTGTTGCCATTGACTATCCTTAATGACGTTGTTAATGCTGCAAATTAAAGCTTAATGTAACAACACTAAGTGTAAACACCTTGAATTACCAGCAAAAAAAAGCCCACGAAGAGTGAGCTTTGTAACAAACCATTTAAATGTAACAGGCGCGTAATTATAAATGCTGCTTGTATACCTCAAGCGCTTGGGTTAAATCAGCTATTAAGTCATCGATATCTTCAAGGCCTATATGCAATCTAATAACCGGTCCTAAATCCCAGCTTGTGGTTGAACGCAGCCCTTTCATTGTTAAGTTAGCGGTAACTAAACTTTCAAAGCCCCCCCACGAAAAACCCATTTTAAAATGATGAAGGCTATCTAAAAATGCATCTATGGCTTTTTGATTCCCTGTTTTCATAACAATTGAAAACAAGCCATTACTACCATCAAAGTCGCGTTTAAAAAATTCATGCCCAGGGCAGCTTTCAAATGCTGGATGGCGAATGTGATCAACTAACTCATGTTGCTCAAGCCATTTTGCCACCTCTATCGCCGCCTTTTCATGCTGATTTAAACGCACACTCATCGTGCGTAAACCGCGCAGTGCCAAATATGCATCGTCAGCACTCGTACACTGACCGAGTAAATAAGAATGTTCACGAAGCGTTGGCCAATATTTTTTATTAGCCACTGCAACCCCCATCATTACATCTGAATGACCAACAATGTACTTTGTTGCCGCTTGAATACTAATATCGACACCATGCTCTAACGGTCGGTAATGAAGGCCGTTTCCATACGTGTTATCCAGCATGGTCATTACGTTATGTTCTTTGGCTACGTTTACCATGGCTGGTACGTCTTGAATTTCCATAGTTATGGAGCCAGGAGATTCTAAAAATAGCACCTTGGTGTTTGGCTTAAAGTACTCTTTTATGCCTGCACCAATTGTTGGCGGGTAATAAGTCGTGGTAATTCCAAGCCCTGCTAAAATTTTATCGCAAAAATCGCGAGTAGGCTCATAAGCGTTATCAACCATTAAAATATGGTCACCCGTTTTTAAAAACGACAATAACGCTTGGCTAATTGCAGCAGCCCCACATGGATAAAGTGCACACCCTTCACCGCCTTCTAACTCGGTAATAGCCTCTTGCAATGCAAAGTGTGTGGTTGTGCCACGACGCCCATAAAAGAGGGTTTTATCGCCACGTTTTTTTGCCGCCTCTTTAAGTTCTGCAACTGAATCAAATACCACAGTTGATGCGCGCTGCACTACGGGGTTTACTACACCATGGGTGTAAGCTTTTTTGCGTCCAGACGACACAAGCTGAGTATTTTTATTACTGTTACTCGACATGGTTATTCCTTATGGATTAGTACGCCAATGTTCAATTAAATAGCGAGAAATAGAATCAGTACGAGGAAGTTTTAAATGCTCGCCTTCGTCATGCCAGTTACCAAAATTTGCCAAATCTTCACGGCTAAACCACTTAGCATCGTCAAGCTCGTCTTTATCTACGTTAATTTGCTCAGACGTTGCCTTGGCAAAAAAGCCAAGCATGATAGATGAAGGAAATGGCCAAGGCTGAGACGCTACATAAGTGACGTCATTAACCTCAACCCCTGCCTCTTCTTTTACCTCACGGGCAACAGCTTGCTCTAAAGTTTCACCAGGGTCTACAAAGCCAGCTAATGAAGAATACATTCCCCTAGGCCAAACTGCTTGGCGGCCAAGCAAACAACGCTCAATGCCATCGGCAAACGTTTTAGTTACAACCATGATTACCGCAGGATCGGTACGAGGAAACGTGGGGTGTTTACAGCGCTCGTTTTCACATAAACGAGAATGCCCCGCTTCAACTAAGTGGTTTTTACTGCCACAACGCCCACAAAAACGATGAGTTGCATGCCAATAACATAGCCCACGGGCAAGCGCAGCAATAGACCCCTCTTTTATATCAACAAGCGGCCCCTGTTTACGAATATCCATAAACTCTGCGCCACTTATTATCGGGGCAAGGGTTGTGTCGTCAATATCAGATACATCGAGGGCAAATACTCCCTTTTTTGTGGTGTTTAAGCCTAAAAATAGGGCATTGGTTAAGTTTAGCTGTGTAATCTGCTCGTACGGTAAAAACATTATTTGAGGCGTATTTTTAATAAATAATGTCTCGTTGTTTTTTACCAAAAGCCACACGCTTTGCGACGACATCTGACCTTTAAGCCACGTTGGGTCTTTTCGCACATTGGAGCATCTATCAAGCGGCATATCACTGTAGTTGAGCATGTAAATCCTTAATTACTCGTTATCGCTTAAAATTAACATAACCACCTAGCAAACCCAATTGATTACACCAATAAAAAAAGCCTATATTAGGTTTAAATGAACTATATAGGCTGTGTATTAAAAACTCTCATGTTGCAAGCACTTAGCCTCTCTTTTTAAAGCTTTAAAGTAATAAACTATCATCAATCAAATGAAACTGCTCTGCACTTTGCTTAAGCACTTCGGCGGTTAACTTATCTGCCCCGTATACATCACACGGCACATTATATTGATTTTTTAAATGCCCAAGTAACAGTGCAAAATCACCGTCGCCAGAGAGTAAAATCACCTTATCGAGGTTCTTTCCTTGCTCTAGCATATCGATAGTTATACCTACGTCCCAGTCGCCTTTAGCACTGCCGTCACGGCGTTGGATAAAGGGTTTAAGCTTTACCTCAAACCCAATCGCTCTCAAAATATTTTGAAACTGACTTTGCTTTTCATCTCCACGATAAATAGCGTAGGCAAAAGCACAGTCGATTTCATATTGCTCCTGCATAACTCGCCAAAAAGCATTGTAATCAAAGTTTTTTCTATAGCTTTCTCTACACGTATAATAAATATTTTGTACGTCAACAAATATGCCTACACGCGGTTTAATGTTTTGCTGCGGGTTTAATGAAGTCATGTAATTCCCTAGTCAGAATAATAGCCATAGCCTAATAATTTAAAGTTCAGTGTACCTTGCTATTTGCTTACAAGTAACCTAAATTAGTTACATAACGTAATGTAACCATTTTTGGTTACATTTTAAAAAGTAACTATTTTGGATTGTTATGATTGGTGTGATCAGCGGCGATATTATTAAATCGCAAACTATTCCTAAACAGCAGTACGATGCCATGCTTTATGAGCTAGAGCAAAGTTTACGTAGTGTATCGGGCAAGAGTACACTGTGGAATATTTACCGAGGCGATTCTTTTCAACTACAAATTAATAACCCTGAGTATTTGTTTAAGCATGCTGTTTTGATTTATTTATATTTAAAGGCATCGGGGTACGAAGTTAGGCAAAGTATGGCTATTGGGCAAATAGATAACCCGCGTAATGATATAAAAACAGCCACGGGGTCAGCATTTACTCTTTCGGGTCATGGCCTTGATCAAATAGCCAATCAACGGTTTTTATTTAGTACTCCCCTTGAAAACATCCATGAAAGCTTAAACCTTAATCTAGCCTTTGCTGATGTACTCCTTACTAAAATAACGCAAAAACAAGCCAATGCTTTGTACGCCTATTTAACGAGTACCGATAACAGCCATGCAGCTTTAGCAAAAGATCTTAAAACCAGCAGAGAAAACGTAACTAAGCTACTTAATTTAGCCCATTACCAACTTATCGAACGATTTTTAGATCATGCGAGCAACATTATAAAAAATATAAATCAAGGAAGATGCTAATGGCTTTTTCGCTTTTACTCGTAGCCCTAATTATTGGCCATTTATTGGCTGATTTTTACTGGCAACCTATGAGCTGGGTTAACGACAGAAATACCCGCCACTTCAAGGCAACTAAACTGTATTTTCATGTATTGGTCCATGGAGTCACTAGCGCAATAATTATCAGCGCATGGGAATACACTTATGGCTGGCAACAAATTAGCAGTGTTGTAATTGCAACGGCCGTTATTATGCTTAGTCATTACGCTATTGATATAGCTAAATCTTACTCAAGCAAAGGTGTCGTGCCCTTTTTATTGGATCAGCTCGCCCATATAGCCGTAATAATCTATTTAAGCGTGTGGTTGAGCGATAACACGCAATTTTTAGAAACCCTATATTCACTTGTCACTAACCCAAATGTGCTGTGGGTTGTGTGTGGATATTTAATTATTTTAAGTCCAAGTGCAGTATTTATTAGAATGATGCTAGAGCGTTTAACGGGTAACTTTAGTAGTAATGGTAGCTTGGTACTTGCTGGGCAAAGTATTGGCATGTTAGAGCGCGTGTTAATGCTAAGCTTTATTTTGCTTGATCAATTTGCTGGTGTTGGCTTTTTATTAGCAGCTAAGTCGGTCTTTAGATTTGGCGACTTAAGCGCTAGTAAAGATAAAAAGCTTACTGAATACGTCATGCTTGGCACACTACTAAGCGTAAGTGTGACTTTGTTTGTTGGTTTAATGGTAAAGTATTTAATACACTAACAAAAAACGCGCTACCGTTAAAAGTAAGCGCGTTTTTTATTAGAGCTAACTAATTAAAGCTAGGTAATTAAGTATTGTTGCAAATTGGTATTAATCGTTATTATTTGGACGACGACGGCGCTGGCCGTTTCCGCCTACCGACTGGCGCTTTGACCAAGGGTTTTGTGTGTTGTCATCTGTTTTAGCAGCAGGTTTTTTAGAACCCCCACGACGAGGACCCGTACCGTTGCCGCCATTATTTGGCTTTTTACTATTTGGCTTACTGCTGTCCGATTTAGGTTTATTAAAAGGCTGTTTTTTCTTCGGCTTTTTAGCAGGTAATGGTCGTGCGTCTAATGCGCGTTCTGCTACTGGGTTTACTGGCTCAAAGCCCTCTTCTTCTGCACGAGGAATAAGTTCACCAATAAAGCGTTCAATACCGTATAAATCGACTGCATCATCGACCGTTACAAACGAAATTGCATGGCCCGATGCACCAGCACGCCCTGTACGGCCAATACGGTGTACATAATCTTCATATACATTAGGTAAGTCGTAGTTTACTACATGCGGAAGCTCAACAATATCAAGACCACGAGCCACAATATCAGTCGCTACTAGCACACGCACTTCGCCGCTTTTAAAACCATCTAGCGCTTTTACACGGGCACCCTGTGATTTATTACCATGAATCGCTGCGCCTACAATATCGTCGCGTTCAAGTTGCTTAACTAATCGGTTGGCACCGTGTTTAGTTCGGCTAAAAACTAACACTTGCTGCCAATCGTTGCTACGGATTAAATGGCTGAGTAAGGCTGTTTTTCGGCCTTTATCTACCGCGTAAACACTTTGCGTTACACTTTTAGCTGTGGTGTTTTTTGCAGCAACTGAAATTTCAACCGGATCGTTTATTAATCCTTTAGCTAACGCTCGAATATCATCTGAAAACGTAGCCGAAAACATGAGGTTTTGACGCTTAGCAGGCATTTTAGCAATAAGGCGTTTAATATCGTGAATAAATCCCATATCAAGCATGCGGTCAGCTTCATCTAAAACGAGCACTTCTACGCTATCAAACTTAACGGCATTTTGATTATGTAAATCAATTAAACGCCCAGGCGTTGCCACTAAAATATCAACACCTTTGCGCAAGCGCTGCATTTGCGGGTTAATTTTAACGCCACCATACACAACAAACGAACTCACATTTGAATGCTTGGCGTACTCTTCAACGTTTTCACTTACTTGCAGTGCAAGCTCACGCGTAGGTGCTAAAATAAGCGCACGTACATGGTTACTTTTTGCTTTTGGGCCTGTTGATAATCGTTCGATAAGTGGCAGCGTAAAACCCGCTGTTTTACCTGTACCAGTTTGTGCCGCCGCCATTACATCACGACGTTCAATAATTGCAGGAATTGCTTGAGCCTGAATTGGCGTTGGCGTTTCATAGCCCTTTTCTAAAACCGCATTAACTAAAGACTGTGATAAACCTAGACCTTCAAAACTCATATAAACTCTCTTTTAAATAAGGCCAAAACGGCCAGTTGCGCGCATTATACCTGTCGTGGGCTAGAATGCATGACATTATTTACTTTGCGCCCAATTGAAGCCCTATATTACTAGGCTTAAAACGCAAAAAACGGCTAAAAGCCGTTTTTTGGTAATGCTTAAACCTAACAGTAAGGCTTAATTAAGCTTATGCATTACTTAACACCTAGCTCGCGTAAGCGTTCTTGCAAGTAGCTATCCGCGGTGTAACGCTCTGAAAGTACAACGTCTGGGCGCGGGTGTAAAAATAACGGTAATGAAATACGCGACTTAGTAGACGCTTTACCCGTTGGATTAATAACACGGTGAATCGTAGACGGGAAGTAACCGCCAGATGCTTCTTGCAGCATATCGCCAATGTTAATAATTAGGCTACCAAAATCACAGGGTACATCTAACCAACCGCCGTCTGTCTTTTGAACTTGTAAGCCTGGCTCGTTTGATGCTGGTAATACGGTTAATAAGTTAATATCGCCATGAGCAGCAGCACGAATAGCACCAGGCTCTTCATCACCCGTCATTGGTGGGTAATGTAAAATACGTAGCAATGTTTGATCAGAGTCTGCAATCATATCTTTAAGATCAATCGAAAACTTAGCACGCACATCAGCAGGCGCCTCAGCTTGAACCCAGCTTAAAAGTGTTGCAGCAAACTCATTTGCTAAGCGATAGTACTCACGTACGTCGGCTTCAAGTTCAGCAGGTACACGCCCATTTGGGTAAACATGAAAGTATTCTTTAATGTCTTTAATGGTAAAGCCTTTAGCTACTTCAGACACTGAAGGCGGAAAGTAACCGTCTTGTGTTTCTTTAGAGTATAAAAAGTCGTGCTTTTGCTCTGAGTTAAAAAAGTCTTGCCAGTTTTTGTAAATAGACTCAACTAAAGACTGTGGAATTGGGTGATTTTTTAAAACACCAAATCCAGTGTTTCTTAACGATTCAACAAATTGTGCAGCCGCATCGGGAGCTTTATAATCAACAGTAGGTAATTGCATTGTACGTTCCAGTGAATAGGTTGTTTGAAGTGAAGTACTTCAAATACTTTTAAGTATATAAAGTAGCAAGGACTTCATTATAGCGCCATGCGAGGATAGACAAACAGCCCCAAAAACATAAGGACATATGTCCGTAAAGTGCCACCATCAAAGGGTGCGTTGATCAAGATCAATAAATAAAAGCCATTGAATTTGCATTCATTAGTACTTATATCTGGTCTAGTATTACAACGTATTTTATTGGTTCAAAAAGGCGCCCCATGCGACAAAAAGTATCTTTTAAAAGTAATAACTTAGAACTTGCCGGACAACTTGAACTCCCCGATGGGAACATAAAATTTTATGCCCTATTTGCCCATTGCTTTACCTGCGGTAAAGACATTGCCGCAGCAACGCGTATTAGCCGTGCTTTAACTCAACAAGGAATTGCTGTACTGCGTTTTGATTTTACCGGCTTAGGTAATAGCGATGGCGACTTTGCTAACAGTAACTTTTCATCAAATATTCAAGACTTAGTTTCAGCAGCTGATCATCTGCGTGAGCATTTTGCAGCACCGCAATTGCTCATTGGTCATAGTTTAGGGGGAGCTGCCGTGCTTGCTGCTGCACAATATATTCCTGAAGTTACAGCTATCACAACAATTGGCGCACCGTCAGATGCGCAACATGTAGCACATAATTTTGAAGCCCATTTAGATGAAATTAACGCAGATGGCGAAGCAAAAATGAGTTTAGCTGGGCGCGAATTTACCATTAAAAAGCAATTTATCGACGATATAGCTAAATACGATAAAAGCCACATAAGTAAACTTAAACGCGCTTTATTAGTAATGCACTCACCGGTTGATACAACCGTAAACATTACTGAAGCTGAAAAAATTTACGCATCCGCTAAGCACCCAAAAAGCTTTATAAGCCTCGATAACGCCGATCATTTGCTTACTAATAAAAACGATGCAGACTACGCAGCCAATATAATTGCGACCTGGGCTAATAGGTATGTTGAGTAAGTCATGTTCACTTTTAGCCTAGGTATTTTCTAAAGTATCTAGGCAATCATTTTACCAACCTCCGCCTCCACCACCTCCACCACCTCCTCCGGAGAAACCACCACCGGAAAAGCCTGAACTGGACATAGAGGATGCAATCGCTGAGGCTCCTAGGGCTGAGTAACTCATACTGTCTATACAGCTAAGGAACTCTGTCTGGTCTGAAAAATTACCTAGGAACCATGTAGATTTATACCTATATGGGTTAAGAGATTCAGATACTTTTATTTTTTGACGTTTTTTTAATTTTCTAAATTGTGCTCTTTTAAACCTCAGCGCATCATCAAATCGCTCCGACCACTCATCTTGTAAGTCAAGCGAAACCGCATAAGGTAAAAGTTGCTCATAGATGGCTATAGTGAGCAGATGGTCCTCTTCAGGCTTTTTTTTAGCTGATATGTATTCTTTTATTTGCTTTGCGCTTGAGAGTAATGGCTTGCCGTATTGAGTAGGTCCACGATTCAAAGTTAATGCAGTTAGGAAAAACAGTAGTAAAAAAGCCACAGATATCGATAACAAAGGTAAAAAACTGCATAAAAACCACATCCAAGGGAACCATGTAACACATACCATTAAGCCCTTCTTTTCCCACTGAGGCTCATTACTCTCGTCTTTTTCCTCGAATATACTCTCGTAAATACCCAACCATAATATCGCAACAGGAAAAGTGATAAGCAAAACAAGAGGGCCATAAAAAATGTCACTCCAATCTGAAACACCCAATAATAATTGTAAGCCAACAAAAAAACACGACAATGTTAATGTCAATAAGGTGTATTTAATATTCCATGTAAAAATACTTGTCGATTTTAAGTCTTTACTTAACGCGCCTGAGAGCTGGTTAAGAAGTTTTTTATTTAGTTTTCTATTTTTACGCGAGATTTGATAACTACCTCCCTGCTTTTTTACCCAATCAAGAATACACTGCTCACTTTTTGGTAAAGGAGTGTCAGTGAGACTATCCTTGAGCGATAGTGTTAATGTGTGAGTATAGTAAAAGCCTTCTTTAATAGCACTATCGCATGGATGAGATTCATACGAGATATTCAGATAGCCTTTAATAGCCAAGTTAGTGCTGGCTGCAACCAACTCTGCCGTGCTGCTGCCTATGATTACCGCGTGATTCAATATGTAATTAATGATTGCAGGAGTAACTTCTTTGGGAATATTCATTACATCTGGGGCAATAACGCTTTCATCAGGGTATACCCCAATCTTACGCCATGACCAATAAACAAAGTTTCCCACCGTAACTACAAACGTGATTAGCAAAACCCACTCTAACCAACCTAATAAAAATATAAAATAAGATACCGAAGGTTCATCTATAATGCCTTTTGGAAGAGCTACAACAACGGTCATTCCCTGACCTCGACCTAATTCACTTATTGCAGTAAATTTAACCTGATTCGGTTTAGGGTTTTCATCAAGATAATCTTGGGCGGTCTCTGAGTATTGGCCTGTATACGCTTTCCATTTTAATGCTTTTGATTGCTCTGGTAGATTAACAACAACCGTTGATTTTTCTATTGCAGTTACCCAATGATGGGGGATTGCATTAAAGTAAAGCTCATCATAATGTTGAAAAAATCGAATTTCATTTGATAACTGATAAGAAATAACAAATTTAGCAGGCCCATGCTCTAATTTTTTTGCCGGATCACCTACTTTTATAACTGCTTTTCCATTTGAAATAGTGGCTTCATAAGGTGTTTGCGAATTGTTTAACTGAGCATCTAGCATTTTAAAACCAGCTAAGTATTTACCACCGTAGCGTCCTTCAAGTAACAATGGAATACGCCTATAAATACCGTGTTTAAATATATAACCACCAGCATTTATATCAAACTGCTCCGTAACGATAAGGTCGCCATTTGATTTAACATCAATTATTACATGCAACCCAGTTGTCGAATCTGGCTCACTTGCCTTGACATAAAACATCGAAATAACTAAAAATAAAAAAATGGTGCTTCCTTGCAAAAAATATCTCATTACTTATTAACTCCTTTTAAGAATATTTATTCATCCACGAAATAATTAATCTATTAAAAACTCTTTTACCGCTTTTTTCATTTTTTTTACCAGCCAGTTGGGGCCACCATCACACATACCGTTATGGCGAGATTTTTCAATACGAATTTGAGTAACCGGAAATTCGTCCAACTCTTTATCGCTTAAAAGCACATCTGCATCAGCTGGGTAATCACTGGCTCTGAGTGTTAGTACACGAATATTTTTATTACGAGGCAATAACATACGACGATGATCAAGCGTAATTACAGCACTTACTTCATCAGGGTACATTGCGGCATACAAGGCTGAAATATCTCCACCATTAGAATGACCAAATAAAGTGACCTTTGAGAAATCATACTCTGCGTATTTGGCTGCTAATTCATCGACTAAAAACTTAAGAGTGACCACACCGCGATGCCAGTTCTCCATGCGGGTAGTCATGTAAGGGGGATGTACATTTAACGTAGGGTCGGTTTTCAATTCGTGGGCCACTGCAATGGCTAAATAGCCTTGTTTGTTAAATTCATTACTGGCAAAAGTATAGCGATTGTGACTCATACCATACCCTGCATTTATAAAGACAACAGGGCATTTATTTTGTTTACTGCATTTAACGTTATTTGTTGGTAACGAAATGCTAACTGGGATCTCGCGGTCACGGCTAATGTCTGTAATAAACTCTTCGCTTGCATAGGAACTTACACTTATAAAAAGAAATGTGAGATAAAAAAGTGTTTGATGCATATTACTTAACATGTTGTTTATTATAATTAATGCGAGTTAGTTTAGGCGCTTTATAATCTTAATAACAGCCTTTAAAGTAATAATAGTCTGTGTGGTTATGCCAAATTTATTACATTTAAACTGCAGATTAATAAATGTTGAAAAAGACTAACAGCCGCAAACACAAAATTGTGCGATAATAGATGCAATTGTTCCAATATACTCAGTAAAAGATCCGATACATGAAATCATACAGCACCATTGAACAGCGCATTGAAATTCTAGAAGAAAAATTAGCTTTAATTAATGATGAAATTAGCACATTAAAAACCCCCGCTAAAAACAATAATGAACGCATTATATTTAAGTTTATTGAAACCGGCAGTACAGGTAAAACAAAGGACTTTGTTCGTGAATTAGGAATTAAATCACCGCGTGATGGACTGTTTTCATCGGGTGATGTTACTGCTTTAATTAAAAATGGCGCTGACGATATTTCACCTGCGTTACTAGCGATTGCTAGGCAACTAGCCAGTGCACGCAATAAAAATGGCCCTAGCCGATAATTAAACAACGCATTTAACGTTTAGAAGCTTAGGTATCACCTTTGCTTCTTTTGTTTTAGCTAACCTTTATACTTAACCCTTTCCTCTTCACAATTATCAATGGCTGTATTCGCCTCTCTCTGGTAAATCTTTTCTTAGCGCAAGTACCGCAATATAAATTAGCCCGAATAGTGGAAACAATCCTAAGCACCCGCCTACAAAGGCTAAAACACCTGGGCTGGTGCTTTTTCGCTTGCCTATTTTGTAGCTAATAAGCGCAAAAATAGGAATACAAAATAAGATGAAAAATGCTAGAAACTCGCCAAAAAAAGTGACATTAATTGACATGGGAATTCCTTTTCAAAGTGGTTAAATTATAATCTGAGTTAAATTTAACCACAAAAAAACCCTTAAGCAAACAACTTAAGGGTTTTTAAATTCAACGCTTTAAACTCAGCGCAAATTACTCTTCGCTAGGGGCTGCTTTTTCTACCACACTGATTGCCAATTCAGTTAACGAATCACTATTCGCTTTGCTAGGTGCGTTTGTTAATAAACAAGATGCTTGTGTAGTTTTAGGGAAAGCAATAACGTCACGAATGTTATCTGTTCCGCATAAAAGCATCACTAAACGGTCAAGGCCAAATGCTAAACCAGCATGTGGTGGTGTGCCGTATTTAAGGGCATCAAGTAAAAAGCCAAACTTGTCTTGCTGCTCTTGTGCCTCAATACCTAAAATTCTAAATGCGGCTTCTTGCATATCTGCATTATGAATACGTACCGAACCACCACCTACTTCGTAGCCGTTTAATACCATATCGTAGGCATCTGAAATAGCCGCTGCTGGGTTTGCTTCAAGCTCACTTGCACTAATATCTTTTGGTGCTGTGAACGGATGGTGTACTGCGTGAAGCGTACCTTCATCGTCTTCTTCAAACATTGGGAAATCAACAACCCAAAGTGGTGCCCAACTGTTAAGGTTAGTGATTTCTAAATCTACACCAATTTTAAGGCGAAGCGCGCCCATTGCTTCATTTACTGTGTTGCGCTTATCTGCACCAAATAAAATAATATCGCCCGTTTGTGCGTTAGTACGCTCAAGTAATTGGGTAATTACCTCTTCGTTTAAAAACTTAGCCACTGGAGATTGAACGCCTCCAGCGCCTGCATCGCGGTCGTTTACTTTCATCCACGCCATGCCTTTAGCGCCATAAATACCAATAAATTTAGTGTAATCGTCAAGTTGCTTACGCGAAAGCTTAGCGCCACCTGGTACTGTTAATACAGCTACGCGGCCTTTTTCATCGTTAGCTGGGCCTGAAAAAACGTTAAATTCTACGTCTTTTACTAAATCAGCAACATCGACTAATTTCATTGGGTTACGTAAGTCTGGCTTATCAGAACCATATAAGCTCATTGCCTCACTGTAAGGCATAATTGGGAAGTCACCTAAATCAACATTTAGTAGTGACTGCCACATTTCACGGATCATTTTTTCAGTCATGCCACGTACTTGATCCGAGCTCATGAACGAGGTTTCTAAATCTATTTGCGTAAATTCAGGCTGGCGATCGGCACGTAAATCTTCATCACGGAAACATTTAACAATTTGGTAGTAACGGTCAAAACCCGACATCATCAACAATTGCTTAAACAACTGTGGCGATTGCGGTAAAGCGTAAAAACTACCTTTATGAACACGACTTGGTACTAAATAATCACGCGCGCCTTCTGGCGTTGCTTTTGTAAGCACCGGTGTTTCAATGTCTAAAAAGCCGTTTTCATCTAAAAAGCGGCGAACAAAGCTGCTAGCTTTAGCGCGTAATTTAATACGGTCACTCATCTCTAAGCGACGAAGGTCTAAATAGCGGTACTTTAAACGACGCTCTTCAGAGTTTGTTTGGTTAAAGTCAAGCGGTAAAGGCTCTGAACGGTTAATAATTGTAAGCTCGGTGCCTAAAATTTCTACTTCGCCAGTTGCCATGTCTTTATTTACTTGGCTTTCTGGGCGAGCACGTACAACCCCTTTTAACTGAACACAAAATTCTTGACGAAGCTTGTTCGCTGTATCCATTAGTCCTTCAACTTCTGGATCGAATACAACTTGTACTAAACCTTCTCTATCGCGTAAATCGACAAAGATAAGTCCACCAAGGTCACGTCGTTTGTTGATCCAGCCACATAGTTCAACTTCTTGATCTACGTGAGTTTTATTTAGCTGTCCGCAGTATATAGAGCGCATAGTTTTCCTGTCAGATAAAAGGCTTCAACGGTAAAAATTATTTGTTTTTATAGGCGCATAATTTAAAAAAGAGCCACCACACTTCAAATAAAGCCGTAAGCAATCTAAGAATATTCAAATTAAGCCCTGCATTATACCCAAGTAGGTTGAAGATGCTAGGCGTGTTTGGTGTGTTGCTGTTAATTTAAAGCAGGCACTGTTGGTATTTGCTACACTGGCGGCACGATGTAATTTATTAGCTATTTTTTATGTTATATATTGGATGCCCTCAGTGGTCTAGCACTTCATGGAAGGGCAATTTCTTTTCAAGCCAATGTAAAAACGCCGACATGCTAAGCCAGTACGCGCAGCATTTTAATTCGGTAGAAGGTAACACCAGTTTTTACGCCGACCCATCACCCAGTACTGCTTTGCGCTGGGCACAAAGCGTACCTGACGATTTTAAATTTACCTTTAAATTTCATCGTCGTTTTAGCCACGAACTACAGCTGACCAATGTGCAAAAAGAGCTTACCGATTGGCTAACCCTATTTGCTCCTTTACTTGAAAAAACAGGGCAAATAATGCTGCAATTACCCAAAGCATTTGGCCCAAACGATTTACCCAAATTGGCACACTTTATTAGCTTACTGCCTAAAGAGCTTACCTATGGTGTAGAAGTACGCCATGCTGATTTTTTTAAAAAAGGTGAATCCGAAATAGCGCTTAATCAGTTATTAATGGCAAACAACATAAATCGTATTTCTATGGATACGCGAGCGCTTTTTGCAGTAAAGCCAACCACCGAAGCGTTAATAGATGCGCAGCAAAAAAAGCCTCACTTGCCGGTGCATGCAATTGCCACGGGGTCAGAGCCTATGGCACGGTTTGTGATTGCTGATTTAAAAAACGACTACCAAACCTTTTACAAGCCGTGGCTTAGTAAAGTAAAACAATGGCTTGATGAGGGTAAATCCCCTTATCTGTTTTTTCATACTGCTGATAATCGTGAGTCGCCATTACTTGCACGCCAATTTTGTAAAGATCTTGGGTATAACCATAGTGTACTCAATCCGTTTAGCGGCGAGAAAGAAGCGCAGCAACATGCCCTTTTTTAAAAATAAAACAAGAATATAGAGACATAAAAATGAGTGAATACGCCCGTTACTTTACAGGCTACCCTGCCAATATCGTTGAGCAAGTATTAGGACTAATAAAAGCAGGAAAGGTAAGTGAGTATTTACTTAAAAAGTACCCGCAGGCGCATCGTATTACCAGTGATAAGTTACTGTATAGCTACGCCACTGAGCTTAAAAAACAGTATTTAAAAAACGCCCCACCATTTGGCCGCGCAGCATTTAAAAAACAAGGCGACATGGTCACCAACGCATTGGGTACGCACACCTATCGTATGCAAGGCAAAACCCGTAAACACGATTTAGCCATAAACAGCGATTTATTGCGCGCCCCCGAGCCTTTATTAAAAGCCTTAGTTGTACACGAGCTCGCACACTTTAAAGAAAAAGATCACAATAAAAGCTTTTATAAACTGTGCTGCCACATGGAGCCGAGTTATCACCAATTGGAGCTGGATTTACGGATATTTTGTGTAGTGGTAGCGATGGGAGAAAATCCTTATGGCTTGTAATCTCAGATCAGTTTCCATTGTTACTTTCCTCTTCCCAAATTGAAATGTATTTATCCTTCAAAATTTGTAGAGAATTTTCAAACCTTATGTGTGTTTCTTGCGACTCATTTAAAACCCTAGCTAATTCTTCAGCACTATTGTTAAAGCAAGCTCGATATATTTCGATATTTTTTTTAAAGTTATTTATCTGTCCTGAACATTTAGTTGCATATATATAAATAAGTTCTGCACTTCCACTATCAAATTTATCAAGGCACCTTTTTAAAACTAGCGACGTTGAATGTGCCTTCCAAGCGTAAGAAGTGGTTCTATATGATAAGGTAGCTAGCCCAAATTCATTTTTTTCTGTTAAATCCTGAACAGCTTCGCAACCTAGTGATTCAAGTTCATCAAAAGTATTAATGAAAAAAGATAGTAGCTGTTGCTGCTTCTCGTGTTCTATATTTTTTAGAAATGCAATTTTTTGCTCTTCTTGATACCTTACTGCTAGATCCTCAGCCAATAGCCGATCTTTTGCGGCTTGTTCATTAGCAGAAGCTTGGGCTGTATTACTTGCAGATTGAAGGTAAACGGTACATATAATCGCAATAAAAGAGAAGAAAGAAAGTATAGGACCTAATACCCCACCAAAGAAACTTCCAAAGTGAGACCAAGTCTCAGTGGTTCCTCCGATTCCTACACCTAAACCTTTGAACCAAAGTGTAAAGATGACAACCATTGAAACTATTGCTAATACAATTAAGGAAATCAAAACTCCTTTAAAAATTTTATTATTTTTCTTATCGATAACTGCCATGTAATCCCTTTCCTTTAGGTTTTATTTTTTATTCACAAAAAACGCGATTTAAAATCGCGTTCTCTTTGGTAGCTTTTCTAGTGACCGCTGATAGCTAAACAATACCAACTCAAAAGCACGTTGGGTTTCGTTTCACTCTACCCAACCTACGATTACAGCCCTAGTTCAGCCATAAAGTCGTCATCTGCATCGTCTTGCACGGGCTCTTTTTTAGCCTGCGCTTTCTCAGCTTTTTGCTTAGCTTCGTTTTCGATAATGTCGTCTGGGTCAATGGCTTCAATAATGTCAAAGTCGTGTAGTTTAATAAACTCTGTTTTATCCATTGCCAGTTCTAAGTAGAAAATATTTTGATTGCGGGTAGTAAAAGTAACGCGGCGCGCTTGTGGGCGATCCATTGTGGTATCGACCGAAATTTGCACTTGTTTATTAATCGCCATCATTTTCGGCTGATTTTGTGTAATAGAGGTATGCAATTGCTCGCGCACTTTAGAGGTAAAGTCGCCTACAATTTGGTTCATTAACTCGCCCATTACGTTTGAAACATCGTCTGATAAATGACTATGTGCTATTTCTTCTTCCGGCATACCCATGTTACGCATGTAGTCGCCGTATATTTCCATTGCTGCTTGCGATGTGAAGTTGGTGACAACAAGCCCTGTAAATCCGCCATCAAATAATACAAAGCAACCAATGTCTGGTCGCATGCAGGTGCGTGTTATTTTTTGCACCATGGCTGAGTAACTTATTTCGTTACCACTTGCTGATGAAAGTACCCCTGTCACTGAGTGACAAAGTGTTGCTAGTATATCGTCGGTGCTAATAACTTTACTTTTGCTCATTTAACGTTCTCTTTTGTACTTATTATTCATAATTCTAGCCAACCTACTGAATTTATCACTGACTATCCAGCATAAAATGTTAAAATAACCTTATTATTTTTAAAGAGACTGCCTTCGTGACCATAAAAGACAGTATTTACGCCTCTGAGCAACAAGTAAAAGATTTTAGCTTTGACCAAAATGTGGTTGAAGTATTCCCCGATATGATTCAGCGCTCTGTGCCTGGCTATGCCACTATTGTTAGCACCATGGGCAAATTAGCGGGGCAATATGCACAAAGTAATTCTAACTTGTATGACTTAGGCTGCTCGCTTGGTGCAGTTACACTGAGTATGCGCCGTAATATTCGCACCGATAATTGCCATATTATTGCAGTGGATAACTCACAAGCCATGGTTGAACGTTGCAAACTGCATTTACAGGGTTTCAAATCTGAGGTACCTGTAACCGTTACTTTAGGGGATATTAACGAGCTTGATATCAAAAATGCATCAGTTGTGGCAATGAACTTTACACTGCAGTTTATTCCTCATGCGCAGCGCCAAGCTGTTATTGAAAAAATATACGCTAATTTAAAGCCTGGCGGTGTGTTACTACTAAGCGAAAAAATTAAAGCTGAAAACGAGCAATGCGATAATTTATTAATTGATTTGCATCACGACTTTAAACGTCATAATGGCTACTCTGAGCTTGAAATAAGTCAAAAACGTACCGCAATAGAAAACGTAATGCGCCCCGACACACTCAGCACGCACCTTAACAGGTTAAGTGATATTGGCTTTAGCCAAACACAAGTGTGGTACCAATGTTTTAATTTTTGCTCAATGGTAGCAATTAAATAATAAAGAGTAATTTATGTCTCAATGGTTTAATCAATTTTACGCTGCTATTGCACAAAGCTCACTTAGCCACTGGCTAGAAACTCTACCCGCTCAATTAAAACATTGGCAGTTAGAGGCAAGCCACGGGGATTTACCTAAATGGCAAAAAGTACTTAAAAATTTGCCCGAGGTAAAAACAACTCACGTTGATATCGCCACTAAAGTAGAAATTGGCGCACCAGGGGAGATGAGCGAAGGCGAGCAAAAGCAAGCTACACATTTATTAAAACGCATGATGCCTTGGCGCAAAGGCCCATTTAATGTGCATGGTATTGAAATAAACACCGAATGGCGCAGCGATTGGAAATGGGACAGGCTCCTTCCACATATTGAGCCGTTAAATGGCCGTACCGTGTTAGATATTGGTTGTGGCTCGGGGTATCATTTGTGGCGCATGCGCGGAGAAGGCGCTGAGTTTGTAGTGGGTATTGATCCGTCTGACTTATTTTTATGTCAGTTTCAGGCCATTAAACATTATAACCCAGACGAGAACGTACATTTACTTCCGCTAGGTGTTGAAGCCCTACCAGAACTTAAAGCTTTTGATACGGTATTTTCGATGGGCGTGCTTTATCACCGTCGCTCACCTATCGACTTTCTAGCACAATTGAAAGCACAGCTTCGCCCGGGTGGCGAATTGGTGCTTGAAACGCTAGTAATTGAAGGCGACGAAAACACAGTACTGGTGCCTACCGACCGCTACGCAAAAATGCGCAATGTATGGTTTATTCCAAGTACTGCTGCATTAAAACTGTGGATGGAGCGCGTTGGCTTTAAAGATTTACAAATAAAAGACTGCGCAATTACCACGCTCGACGAGCAACGTAAAACTGATTGGATGGAAAACGAATCGTTAGTCGACTTTTTAGACCCAAACGATACAAGTAAAACCATTGAAGGTTACCCTGCCCCACTCAGAGCAATACTCACAGCTAAAGCCTAATTACGATATTAAGTTTTATTTTATTATTAAAAAGCGCCGTCGGGCGCTTTTTTGTTTACTAATACAGCAACTAGCGGACAAGTGTCCTTGTTAATTATTTCAAAGCTATATTTACGCTAGCCGCGCAGATGCAATTGTTGTAAAATACGCGCGTTTCTAAGCAACCCAAAACAACTATTTTGAGGAAAACCTGTGAGCGAACAAAAACAGTCTCTTAGCTATAAAGACGCGGGCGTAGATATCGACGCTGGTAATGCACTTGTTGAGCGTATTAAAGGCGTAGTTAAAAAAACCCGTCGTCCTGAAGTGATGGGCGGAATTGGTGGTTTTGGCGCACTGTGCGAAATTCCTGAAGGTTATAAACAACCAGTATTAGTAGCGGGTACTGATGGTGTAGGTACTAAATTGCGTATGGCAATTGACCTTAAAAAGCACGATACCGTAGGTATTGACCTAGTTGCTATGTGTGTAAACGATTTAATTGTTCAAGGTGCTGAACCCCTGTTTTTTCTTGATTACTATGCTACAGGTAAACTAGACATAGACACAGCAGCCGACGTAGTAACCGGTATTGGTAAAGGGTGTGAAATTTCAGGTTGTGCCCTAATTGGTGGCGAAACAGCAGAAATGCCAGGTATGTATGATGGTGAAGACTACGACATGGCAGGTTTTTGTACCGGTGTGGTTGAAAAATCTAAAATTATTGATGGCACTAAAGTAGCCGCAGGCGATCAGCTTATTGCGCTTGCATCTAGCGGTCCTCATTCAAACGGTTTTTCTTTAATTCGTAAAGTACTTGAAGTATCAAACGCCGACACTAATCAAGTTATAGAAGGTAAAACACTAGGCGAGCATTTATTGGAGCCTACACGTATTTACGTTAAACCGTTACTTGAGTTATTTAAGCACGTTGACGTACATGCTCTTTCGCATATTACGGGTGGTGGCTTTTGGGAAAACATTCCACGCGTACTACCTGCATCTGCTAAGGCAGTGGTTAAAGGCGATAGCTGGCAGTGGCCAAGTGTTTTTAACTGGTTACAAGAAAACGGTAATATTACTACGCATGAAATGTACCGCACATTTAACTGTGGCGTAGGCATGGTTTTGGTTGTTCCTGCCGATAAACTTGAGCAAAGCTTAACTATGCTTAAAGACTTAGGTGAAAACGCTTGGCACCTTGGCGAAATCCAAGATGCAGCTCCAGGCGAAGAGCAAGTAGACATTGTAGGTGGTGCTAAGTAATGGCACCCACTCGTCTAGTAGTTTTAATTTCAGGCAGTGGCTCTAATTTACAAGCCATTATAGATGCCTGTGAACGTGGCGAGATAAACGGACATATTGCGGCTGTTATTAGTAATAAAGCAGACGCGTATGGCCTAGAGCGTGCTAAAAATGCAGGCATTGCAACGCAAGTCCTTAGTCATAAAGATTGTGACTCGCGCGAGGCCTACGATGCGCAGTTAATGAACGTTATCGACTCTTTTGAACCAAATCTAGTTGTATTAGCTGGGTTTATGCGTATTCTTACACCTAGCTTAGTGCAAAAATATATTGGAAAAATGTTGAACATTCATCCATCTTTGTTGCCTAAGTACCAGGGGCTGAATACCCACCAAAGAGCAATTGATGCAAAAGACGATGTTCATGGCGTAAGTGTTCACTTTGTAACTGAAGAATTAGACGGTGGTCCGGTGATTCTTCAAGCACAAATACCTGTACTCAAGGATGATACAGCAGACACATTAGCAAAACGCGTGCACGAACAAGAGCATATAATTTATCCTTTGGTGGTCAAATGGTTCAGTGAACAAAGACTTACTATGGAAGCAGATTATGCGGTTCTTGACAAAAAACAACTTCCTGCACACGGCGCGCACTACCCACAATAAAAAAATAAGCGCCCTAATGCTATGTGCGGGCGCTTTACTTCCAACAAGCCTTATTGCAGGCGAATTGACTCAATACGAAGCCAGCTATGATATTTTGCGTAAAGGCAGTAATCATGGTACGGCGGTCCGTTCTCTGAAAAAGCTTGATAATGAAAGCTATGAATTAACCTACCACAGTGATATTGAGTGGATGATTTTTTCTGACTCACGAAAAGAAACCTCAAAATTTACGTTTAAAGACGGCAAGGTTTCGCCTGATCATTATTCAATGGTGCGTAAAGGCACAGGACCAGATAAAAACTACAAAATTGATTTTGACAAAAAAAATGAGGTTGTTACCAGCAGTACAAGTGAGTACCCATTAAAGTGCGAGTGGACTGATGATTTTCAGGATGCTATCTCGTATCAAGTTCAGGTTCGTGAAGGGTTAAAAAAAGGAGAAACAAATTTCTCGTTTCCCCTTGTTGATAAAAAAGGCAACCGTCGAGATTATAATTTTGAAGTGGTCGGCACAGAGATGATTTCTTTGCCTATAGGTAACGTTGAAGCAATTAAAGTTAAACGCTTATACGATACCGACAAACGACAAGCCCTCGCTTGGTTTGCACCTGAAATGGATTACATGCTTGTGCGCATGTGGAAAGGTGAAAAAGGCACTGAACAGTTTGAAGTTCAAATGAATTCATTTACTGTGACTGCCCCAACCGCAACGGTTGACCACACTAAAAACCTTCAAGCTAATTAGCTGAAGTTTTATTTGTAAAATAGGTGGGCTATATAAGCTCACCCATTTTAAATAACGAAAACTCTCCTGGCTCCATTTTTTTCCAACGTTCATCGTTTGTGAGCGGCCTTGTTGCAATGACAGTGACCACATCGTTTGGGGTTGTCTCTTTTTGAAAATCAACCACCATATCAGCATCAATTAATGTAGCTTTACCAAACGGCGCACGGCGCGTTATGTAATGTAAGTTATTTGTGCAATACGCTAAAACAAATACACCATCGGTCAACAGCATATTAAATACACCTTTTTCACGTAACGTATGCGAAAGCTTTGCTGCGTATCTAAATACTGACGCCATGTTAGAAGGTCGCTTTGGGTATTTTTCACGAATTTTATCCAGCAACCAACAAAAAGCGAGTTCACTGTCGGTGTTGCCCACTGGGCGATAATATTCGGGTTTTAAATCGTGATAATTAGAAAGCTGGCCATTGTGTGCGTAGGTTATTTCGCGCCCCCACAGCTCACGCGTAAACGGATGAGTATTTTCTAGGCATACCCGACCTCGATTACCTTGGCGTATATGGCTGATAACCGAAACGCTTTTTATAGGATAAGCTTTAACAAGCTTAGCAATTTCAGATTTATAGCTGGGCTCAGGATCTTTAAATGTTCTACAGCCCTTACCTTCATAAAAAGTAATACCCCAGCCATCTTTATGCGGACCTGTATTACCGCCTCGCTCCAAAAGACCAGAAAAACTAAAACAGATATCAGTAGGTACATTGGCTGACATGCCAAGTAATTCACACATTTATAAATAGCCCTTAAAAAATACGGATAAATAGCAGTACATTTTACAAAAAAAATTTTGCTAGATTAGTTGCATATTTACTTAAAAAAATCATTATGACTACCTGAATTATAAATTTTTAACGCTCTGAATTAATAAAAAACATAATGTGTATGGCAAAAAGCACTATTCGTCCCCTTAAAAGGTATTTTGTAAAGCAAAACTTCTGACTTTTTACTATAATTTTACACGCTAATTTACTTGAAACTTGAGCTGACTAGCGCTACTCTAAATGAGGTGGTCTGACCTCTATTAAGGAATTAAAATGACACTCATATTTACACTCGGTTTAATCGTGCTGCTGTGCACTGCGATTTACCACAGAGCGAGTTGGAACACAGCACTTGGTGTTTCTGCTGCAACGTTATTAATTGGTACCTTTGCGGGTGCTTTTGGTTTAATTAGCTGGTTGATCTTTTTGGTCATCGCAGTGCCTCTTTCAGTTACTGGTATTCGCCAGCAATACATCATCAAACCTATCTTTACGGTATTCAAAAAAGTAACACCGAGCATGTCTGACACTGAAAAGTCAGCCATCGATGCGGGTACAACTTGGTGGGAAGCTGATTTATTTTGCGGTAACCCAGATTGGAAAAAGCTACATCAATACCCTGTGCCTAAACTTACTATTGAAGAGCAAGCCTTTATAGACGGCCCTGTTGAAGTAGTATGTAGCATGCTAGATGATTGGGAAGCAACACACGAGCTAACTGATTTACCGCAAGATGTATGGCAATACCTCAAAGATAATAAATTCTTTGCCATGATCATTAAAAAAGAATACGGCGGTTTAGAGTTTTCTGCGTTTGCTCAGTCTTGTGTACTTCAAAAACTAACGAGTAAATCAACATTACTTTCGTCAATTGTTGGTGTCCCAAACTCATTAGGTCCAGGTGAATTATTACAACACTATGGTACAAAAGAGCAAAAAGACCATTACTTACCGCGCTTAGCTAGCGGCCAAGAAATTCCATGTTTTGCATTAACATCACCAGAGGCAGGCTCTGACGCAAGTTCAATTCCTGATTACGGTGTTGTGTGTAAAGGACAATGGAACGGTGAAGAAGTTGTAGGTATAAGCCTAACGTGGAATAAGCGCTATATCACACTTGCGCCCGTGGCAACGGTACTTGGGCTTGCATTTAAATTACAAGATCCAGATGGCTTATTAAGTGATGTGAAAGAGCCAGGTATTACCTGTGCGTTGATCCCGACAGATACTCCTGGAGTAGAGATTGGTCGTCGTCACTTCCCGCTTAACGTACCATTCCAAAATGGTCCCACTCGCGGTAAAGACATTTTTGTACCTCTTGATTACATTATTGGTGGCCCTGATATGGCTGGCCAAGGCTGGCGCATGCTAGTTGAGTGTTTATCGGTAGGCCGTGCGATTACATTGCCGTCTAACTCTGCCGGCGGCATTAAAATGATTGCAACCGCTACGGGTGCATACAGCCGTATTCGTCGTCAGTTCCGTTTGCCAATTGGTAAAATGGAAGGTGTTGAAGAATCAATGGCTAAACTAGCCGGTTACGCATACAGTTCAGACGCTGCAGTAAGCATGTCGACTGGTGCGGTTGATTTAGGTGAAAAACCATCTGTTGTATCAGCGATTATTAAATATCACTTAACCGAACAAATGCGCGATGCAACAATCCATGCAATGGACGTTCTTGGCGGTAAAGGGATCATGCTTGGTCCAAATAACTATTTAGGTCGTGGCTACCAAGGTGCACCTATTGCCATAACCGTTGAAGGTGCAAACATCCTGACCCGTAATATGATCATATACGGCCAGGGTGCGATTCGCTGTCATCCGTTTGTACTAACCGAGCTAGGTGCGTGCGAAATTGAAGACCGCGAAGAAGCGCTTAACGTATTTGATAAAGCGCTAATGGGTCATATAGGCTTTACTATGTCAAACCTAGTGCGTACTAAATGGCTAGCCCTTACAGGTGCTCGCTTTACAAGTGTGCCTTACCATGACGAAACAGCTGAGTTTTACCGTATAGCGTCGCGCTTTAGTGCTTCTTTAGCACTTATGTCAGATATTAGCATGGCTGTATTTGGCGGCTCTCTTAAACGTAAAGAGCGTATTTCTGCACGTTTAGGTGACTTACTTAGCTACCTTTACTTAGTATCTGCAACGCTTAAGCGTTACAACGACGAAGGCCGTAAAAAAGAAGATTTTGCGCTTGTTCAATGGAGCTGTCAGGATCACCTTTACCACTGTCAACGTGCGCTTGCTGATTTAATTAACAATATGCCTTCTGCACCACTTCGTGGCGTATTAAAAGTGTTATTGTTCCCGTTTGGTCGCCCGGTGCGCAAACCGACTGATAAGTTAGAGCATAAACTAGCTCAAATCTTACAAGTACCTAGCGAAACACGTAACCGTTTAGCAAGTTATGTATACTTAACAAATGAGCCTCTTAATCTTGTAGGTCGTCAGGAGCAAACGCTTAAAGACGTACTAGAAGTAGAGCCGTTATTTGAAAGAGTATGTAAAGAGAAAGGTGTGAAACTACCGTTTTTCCAACTTGATAAAGTGGCGCAAATGGGGCTTGAAGCAGGTATTTTAAGCCAAGCCGAGGCCGATAAGCTAGCTGCTGTAGAGCAAGCTCGTTTAGACGTAATCAACGTAGATGACTTTGACCCTGCTGATTTGCTTGCAGGCAAAGCCGCTCGAGATAGTGTTATTACAAAAGTGGATGCTGCTTAACTAATTTAGTAAAGCAAGCAGCCCAACGGTAGAAATAATCCAAACCAGCGCATAATGCGCTGGTTTTTTTTGTGCAAAATAAACCTGCAATAAACACCACATAAAACCCAAGCTTAATAACATACTGTTTAATCTCTCAAACGTAATGTTATAGGTTATAAAGGCTCCTAAAAGCAACAGTATACTGGGTATAAACTGGCTGATATTAAACGCTCGCGCCTTATGAGTCATTTTGAAAAACAAGCGGTATTGTTCATAAACCTTAGTACAATCAAATTGTAATGAGCTGCTAAAAAGTACAATAAAAGCAATTGCCACAGTATCTGGTATATTTACAAGATCTGGACGCTTTTCTAATAAAGCAGCCGATGCCATAAATACACATAAAAGTAACGATATACGCCATACCAACGTCCAGCTATGGTTTATGAAGTAACAAAACCAAAAACCAAACAAAGAGCGCACACTCACCATCCTATTTATATTAATTACCCGTATAAAAATGCTAAAGAAAAAGATAATTGCATAACCCAGATGATAAATAAGCGGTGATAACTCAACAGAAGTTAATAAAAATAAAGTGCTAAAAACAAACCCATAAACGAGTGCACTAGGTTTGTATAAACAGATAATGCCTAAACCTAACTGAAGGCATATAAAAACGATAAAGTGCGGTACTTTTATCCACTGTACTAAGGTTAAATCAAGTGCTACCAGCAGACTCGCTATAAGCCAGCCATTGCTAATAAGTAGCAATTTTATATCTGCTAAATTTAACCAGCTTGGACGAGCGATTGTGCACTGAAATAACCGTTGATTGCTATTCTTAATTGCCGGTTTCATTGCGCTTAACATCACGCTTTGCAATAACAAATAAAACAGCGCCATTTGAGCACCACTTAAAGGCGCATCTGTACTGTCTATAATTTTCCCTAAACCTAAAAAGAGCAACAGCACCAAGCCCAAAATGGATGAACCCAACACCACTAAAAATATCAAACCAAAGCTCTTTAACTGCACTAGCAGCTGCTTAAGCTCAAGCGTGTACGCTAAGTACCGATAGCTTATAAACGCATGGTACTGCTCAAGCCTGCTTTTTACGCTCACAAAACTCATAACGGCACACATCTGAAACCATGAGTGGTAAACACTGCAGGCTCATGACAAGTAATAATAATTTGCCCATTCGGCTTATCAATCAAATAAACATCGAGTAAGTTTAAAAGGTACTGAATACTCATTTGATCAAGTGCAGCACTTGGCTCATCAAGAAATAAGTAAGGTGACTTTCGCATTAGCGTTAAAATAAGCTGACACTTTTTTTGATTGCCCGAAGACAAGGCACTAAATCGAGTATTTAAAAATTCAGTAAAGCTAAACCCTTTAACTAATTCATGTGGCCACTGGCAATCGACTGTGCGAACAGACAAATCAATGATTTGCTTAGCTGTTAAAAAATCAGGTAACGTAATTCGGTCACTGGCAATCGCTACTGTTTTTGTAGGCTCACTTAAAGTACTGCCGGCAAATAAAAATGAGCCACTTTGTGGTTTATCAAGCCCTGCTAACATCATAAGTAATGTAGTTTTACCGTGGCCATTAGGCGCTTCTATACAGAGTTTTTGATCTGAAAAAACCTGATTATAATTTTTGAAAACTACATTGTTGAAAAACTGCTTATTTAAGCCAACGACTTCAATCATAAAATATCCTTTTAAATTAGCGTTATAGTATAAAATTTTAATGAGAAACAAAGCCCATCACAACAGCTACAGATAACACTAACGGCATTAGAAGCCCTAAAACCACCTATACCGTTAACAGCGACTACCCTTGTGCTTTTTCATAATCAAGATAGTTTAAACAGATAAGGTGCTTTGACTCAGTTACAAAGCACATACACTCTTTAAAGTAATTTAAATATTATCCTTAAATATTTTAAGTATTAGCGACTTATCGAGCTGATTGTATAGTTACTTATAAAATTACCCAAGCCACACGAAGCTGCGGGCTAAACTGAAAGTTAAACTGTGTATTTTAATTTAAATACTTAGTGTAGGTGGCGTGTTAATTTTGGCTCAAGTACAGCGAGAACCAAGCCAAACACAGCAGCAAATATGCCGATAAATTCAAACCAACTATTACCCGCATGTGACAAGGTCCTTGGAAGTTCATTTGCATTATAAACACGTTTACCGCCCTCAACGTCTTCGACAAATGACTCACCAACATACTCATCCATTAACTTAAAAACTGGGACTCTTCTGGCTAGCATTTCCCGATTTTTCCCCTCTCTTTTCTCTCGGTTTGATTCAATGATATAATTTCTCCAATGAATAAAAATATTCAGAGGTTCTTCTGTTTTGATCACACCTAGAGATTTGTATTCGTAAAAGCGTTCATTGAAAACATAGTTTTTATGTCCTGCATAAAACAATGCACAACCAATAGATATCAAAAACATTGCGAGATATATAATTTTTCGCTGTGTAGCAGAACTCTTTGCAGCTTTACTTTTAAACCACACTTCTACATCGGGTATTTGCATCAGCCTAGCTTTATCAAGGCTCGATACAAGCGGCTTCATAAACTCATCAATTGAAAGATTTAATGCTATTAATAAGGCTCTAAATATTTCATTCGAGGGAATTGATTTATCGTTTTCAAGTTTTGATAAATAACTCTGCTCTATCCCCACTTGCTGAGCGAACTCTGGTTGACTCAGTTTTTTATCATTTCGTAGCTGCTTTAATTGTTGACCTAATGTGCTCATCTTAATGCTTCCTTTTTAAAAGTGAGGTTAGATTCTTGGTAATTCATGCAGATATATGAAGCTGAATAATGAAGAATAATAAGGAATATTAGCAGGTTAGTATAAAAGAGTCGATCTGATAGCTTATAGCTTATAGCTTATAGCTTATAGCTTATAGCTTATAGCTTATAGCTTATAAAAAATTATGTTTAGATCTATTAATAAGGAAATTATTTATTGCTTGTTATTGAGGAAATAACAAGTGGCGGAGTGGACGGGACTCGAACCCGCGACCCCCGGCGTGACAGGCCGGTATTCTAACCAACTGAACTACCACTCCGCAGTGGTATGTGCATGGGGTAATG